>Ga0065711_1032010_pt1 | contig 28227 bp, 17 predicted proteins | sample Hoacrofraction12_FD_59098 | JGI IMG/M metagenome (GOLD analysis project Ga0065711, IMG submission 59098) | Hoatzin crop microbial communities from Cojedes, Venezuela - Epithelial fraction 12 v2 (version 2) | ecosystem: Host-associated > Birds > Digestive system > Esophagus > Crop | place... | reverse complement strand
ATGGCAGCACAGCCTTCTGGTGTATCTACCACACCTCCCAGTTTGGTGTCGTCAGCAAACTTGCTGAGGGTACATTCTAACTCTTCATCCAGGTCGTTGATGAAGAAATTTGATGTGTATCATTGCATGTAAAGTAAATAGAAGTGAAAAAAATACTTGTGCCAGGTAAGCTAGTTCTGCATTTTTAGAGGAGTTCAGAGGCTTATCAGTCATGGAGATATTTCTCCATGACAGATATTGCTGTTTAAATGCTGCTATACCCTGATACAATCAAAAGCATAGCAAAGAGAAGTTTAAGTTACATAAATATTTTTGGTTTGTCTTACAAACTAGTCTTTGCTAGAAAATTCTGACAAGTTTGAGAATGATTGTAATTAATCCACTGCCATGCTTGTCTTCACAACTAGTGAAATTAGGGAACAGTCATACTTAGCATCAGGGCAGCTGCTGCTAGTTAGCCGTATGGTTTGTGGCAGGCAAAGCAACTCCTTCCTGCTTGACTGGTAAGTTATTTTTATACAGTGTAAATGAAAGATTCAATGGTGTGCCTAGCTGCACAAAATCCCCTTGAGTGCCTTACTGACATGACCTCCTCGAACACAACGCTGACCTTGTTGCTTGTTCTGTGGGTATTAGGGGTTGCCCTCTCATCCAGTACGTTACTGGAGCTACACCCTGATGTCATCTAAAAGCTTCATTCAGTGACATCCTCCTGTTTCAAGGATTGGGAGCCAGTGACAATAGCCTTGATATCTCCTTTTACTCCTGTGCTAACTAAATATTATGCTTCCAGACATAAAAATGGTGGCCTGTAGTCATCTTCTTTATTTAGTAATTTCTTGTCAGCCTTGCATGAAAAGTGTAATTTTTCAAGAAGTCAAAATGGACTGCCTTTATATTTTTAGTCAGCTAATCACTGAAAATGCAGAAAATAATCTTTTGTCTCAAGAAGGAAGGTTCCACCAGTGCAAAGCAAAAAGGTTTAGGGAGGAAAATTTGGGAAGCTCCAGGCTGCTTCTCTGGTGCATGGTACAGAATATCGCTCCATCACAGCTGGCCCACGAAGATCCACAGAGGTGAACCACAGTAGTAGTATAATAATGATTTCTGTAGTTTAATAGTGGTTTCTGTATTTTCCTCTCAGTAGCAACACAGAGTTAAATTTCAAATGTAAGTTACAATTAAAAGCATCAATTTTAATTTCTTTATTCTCTTCCCTTTTCTGTCCATAAGTACAAATCCTATTGCAGATGATACGCAGAGTAGAGATTTTTCCAAGCCCTCTGTGAAAATACTTGCAGTACGTAGCAGGTGCAGCCTTAATTTTCACTCTTAATCGCTGCATGTTTAAGCATGCAGTTGTAACACCAGTTGGTCTTTTATCTTCCTCAAAAAGTTGTGTAATGCTTATCAGTACATTGACTTAAGCCATATCCATGACAGTTGGAGCTGTTCTGTGACACTCCATGGCATGTAACAGCTCATATCTTTATATTCTATATAATCTATACATTTATTACATATAATAATTCTGATAAAATGTCATCTCTTAGCCAGAAGCCTTGTCATGCTACATATTTGAAAGCCAAACCCAACATTTACTAATCATTTTACAATGGTGCTGATAGGATGTGTGGCCGATGAGCTTAAGCATTCAGTATTTTCTCAGACAAGTTCTGGAGAGATATGAGAGGAAGTCTGCCAGAGTCTCCTTATCTCTTCAGGAGGCACATCGTATCTCATAGCAGTAAGGAAATGCAACCACCTGATGGGACTAGATATTCTTGCATCATTAAATAAGCTAATATATGAGATGAAAGATCCTGGAGATTGTGACAGGAGTATTTAAAGAGAGTTCCTTAACCCTCTAAAAAGATTTTGAGTAAGTTCATTTCTGTTTTTCATCTGTATGCTTGCTTAGAGGATGTTAAAAGCAGGTACAGGTCTGCTTACAGTTTGAATCATCTTCCACGCATATGTTTGCTGTAGCTGCCATGAAGACACATGATGAAGGGAGAAGGAAGTGACTTGCAGCAGGTCAACGTCAAGCTGCAATCTGCTTGTTGCCAGATTAGATGATCCTTGGTCACAAGATGTGTTTGAAAAATGTATGCTTCAGTATGTGATAATATAGACACAACCTGTGTGGACGGATGTTGTGGTTTAACCTGGCAGCTGGCAACTAAGCACTAGACTGCTGCTCGCTCACCCCTCCCCTTCTCCCCCAGTGGGAATGTCCTGGTTTTTGTTAAAACGGAACCGATTCTCTTCTAGTGAATCTTCCTTACAGCTAAGTTCTTCTAAGTAACTGCATTTTTCTGAATCTGGCTGCGTATTTTACAGACAGCGTCCACTCCAAAGCTGATAACACCTGATGGTATAGTTACACTGAGCTAATGGTAGGAAAGGAATGCAGAAAAAGGCCCCTGTTTAGAATTATTACTAAGGGGATTGGGAGGAGAATGGACAAAAGGCAAAACTCATGGGTTGAGGCAAAGACAGTTTAATAAGACAACAAAGGGAATACTAATACTGACAATAATAATAATGATTACTATGGAAAACAAACTATATACAATACAATTTACTCACTCACTGATGACCGATTTGCAGCCAGTCCCTGAGCAGCGATCGCAGAACCCAGAACACACTGTGAATTTTGCAGAACTCCCGAAAAAGGCTGGAAAAGTTCAAACTCCCAGAGAAGAGACAATTCAAACTCACGGAAAAGAGCATTCATGGAAGAGAGGATCACCTGCCCCTCGACCAACCCCCATTCATAAACTGAGCAGGACGCCTATGGTATGGAGTATTTCCACAGGCCAGCTTGGGCCGGCTGCCCGGCTGTGCTCCCTCCCAGCTCCTGCACAACCTGCTCATTAGCCGAACATGGGGAACTGAAAAAAGTCCTTGATTTCTTAGCAGCAACTGAAAACATTAGCGTTGTTAACATTTTTCTCGTACTAAATCAAAAACACAGCAGCTAATGGGAGGAAAATTAAATCTATCCCAGCTGAAACCAGGACAACGAAACCTTAGCCATGCACCAGGGTGTCTTTAGGAGGAATGGGACTCCAGCAGTGGCAAGGGCTGGGTGGCAAGTGAAAGGTGCTGTGAAGGAAGGGGATGAGGTGTGTGTTGGGCAACTCTTTAGAAGATGAATTCTGACTGAGTCAGAAAATCTGTGCAAAATCTGTGTCTTCTTTTCACCATGCTGATATGTGGTTAAAAATACTTGAAGCCTTTGTAAAGGATTCTGAAATTTTTAAATGAAAGCTGATATACATGCAGACAACGTTACTGATACATTCATGGAAAAACTGAATAAATGTCTGATCACACTTGTGTTGAAGATGGTAAAAATACTGTATAAGATCTCTTTCAAATTACCACAAAATTACTCCTACAGAAATTTATACAAATGCCTTTTTAATCTTCAATGATTTTCTAAAGAAGACATTCAGTAACCTCAAAACCGGTTCTAACTACTTCAGCTCTAATTTTCTGAATTACGACAGAAATTAAATGTTCACTTTTTCCAAGGATTGAAAGAAGTATGTCTGAGCCCTGGGCTTTTCTCTTTTACTTTCTCAGCTCACTGCAACTGCCCTGAAAATAGACTTGAAGTAAACAAAGCAAGCACCCTCACCATTTTTTTTGTAAAATCAGCAGCGTGTTTAAGCCCCTTGTCAGCCTGATAACTAGGGAAAGGCAAGCGAGATATTTATAAATTTTTTCAAAAGGGGAGTACTATGAAACTATCAGATCTCTTCTGAGTTTCAAAAAGAGCAAAAAACCCCAAACATTCAAAGAAAATATCGGGTTTGGATGATGCAATGTGAATTGCATCCTACCTGCATTGTTACTAAACATTCTCATAAACATTGCTAATTATCAGACATTTTTACTCAACCAAAGTGATGTGTATTCAGCAGTTCTATTAAGTGGTCGTAGTCAATATTCACAGACAACTGGATTTCAGTTTGTTGTCTTGATGTTTGGGACAACCATCTGTAAGGAGGGGAAGAAGAATGACTTGCACTAGCTGATTTAAATTGTTACTCAGCTATTGACCAGCTAGGAAAATTTCTGGACTCAGTATGCAGGCAAGTCCGAGTCCGTAGGCTTTGTTTTATAGTGAATTAGAATTATGGTTTCTCCTAGACTTAAAAAAATTATTCTACAGCAGGAGTAATGCAATTCCTTATTCATCTGTCTGGTTTTGCTTTCACCTTCATCTATCCGTAAAAGTTGAGGTACCCTTCATTTGTCATTATCAGACAGCCAGAGTGCCTAGTTGCCGTGTATAATTAGCATCGTTTCAGCCCTCCTGCGAGGTTAGCAGCTGGGGAGCATGTTTCCTCGCCCAGGTACCTTCTGATGGCTGCACACCCCCGTTTCACTGCCGAGGGATGCAAGGGCTTGTGTCTGCGTCGTGTCCCGCGGGCAGCAGGGAGTTATGTTTGCTCCCCGAGTCCAGCTTGCCACAGTCTCATCTGGGCAATTGATGAGCTGCAAGGCTGAGCTATGAGGAGGACACTAATAGCTTATTGGATGTGGCTGTCTAGCAGGTGTGTATGTAATGATAGTAAATAATATTGACTAGCAACGTATTAGCACTCTCAAAGTGTCACAATAATATAACACACTCTGGCTTAGGATATATTTACTGTCTCTAACAGTTTTTAAAATTGCAGCTTGGTTAATCTAACGCTATTGCTGTATATAATTAAAGATTTCCTCTTAATGTAGTAACGTAAGTATTACCTTTAAAAGGTTCTGTTCTTTCTTTCATCCTCTTTCCAGTACGTTTTTCCAAAGGAAACCTTTTTAACTATTTCTGCAGTTTATGAAGAAAAGTGTCTACTTATTAAAGCCAGACGTGCCATTTGTTAAAAGAATTGCATCCTGTGAGGCATCCTGGAGAATGCTCCTTTCATCTTTTAAAAACTGCTTCAGCTAAAGAAGAATGGTATTCAGCCTCCCTGAGTTCGCTTAAGGAATGTTGTAATGCTGGCTTTAAAATAGGTATTTGGAAGGAGCACGTTCCTCACTGTTATGCTGAAGTTCTGGTATTTGCAGTATAGTGCAAGATGCCGTATAAATGTTGTATCTGGGCAATTCAGAATAATGCATCTAAAGACAACTCTTCTGATTTCTTGAAAGTCTTCTCCTTGTAAAACTCCACTCCCTGAGAAGTCATTGTGGAGGGTGTCTCCCTGCCCCCTTCTAGTCTGATAATGCCAAAGTAGCAAAGCAAAAGTAGTAACTCATTGAATGAAGTTGAGCTTCTCTTTGATGCCTGTGGAACATCATTGTAGATATAGGACTTTATGATGAGCAACTTGAGAATAGAATTTTGCCTTGGAAGGTGATGGGCAGCTCTAATTGTAGGCAAAACCACAATTTCACTTCAATGACAGAGTCATGTAGGCCACATAAATACTTTGGCTGCCCATTGTATATCTTGTGGGCTCTCTGTGACAGTTTCATCCAAAGATAAAATGGTGTTCTCGGGGACAGCAAGGAGAGCAATATGTTTTCTTTCAGAGCTGCTCCTTGCATCGGAGCAGAGAGCTAGGGAACCGTGTGCTCTGAAGACTGCTTCCGTGTCGGATGGGTTGGTTTTATCCTGTCTCACTTAAAGTGCAGAAGAAAATGAGGAGTGGGAGCTACTGGGAAAAGAAAGAGTATTTGTGGTTGGTCTTAGTATGTATATGGAGGAGGCTGCCATGAAGCTGGGATGTGAGGTGTCAGGGTATCTGGAAGTGAAGGTGATGAGCTGGACTGTTTACATAAAGGGGCTGTTTGGAAACTATGCAAGTACCTGTGGTACCGCTGTGGGCACTCCCAGCACTTCAGGGTTTGTTAGATCCAGATGCATCATTAAACCTCCTGAGAATTAAACCAATATTAGACATTGTCTGTGGGCTGCTGTTTAGAAGACTACAGAAAAAAGATGTTTAAAGGAACAGAGAATCTTTTCTGAAAGATCACTGGTTGAATGGTGGCCCTCATTGTGCATCCCAGGCGAGCAGTTTGTGATACATCCAAACTTCATTCCTCATCTCTGCAATGGGACCTGGTTTTCTTATGACTTTTGCAGGGCTTTAAAGGTCTGCGCAAAACCTGGCATCCATTGGGGAATGAATCATCTTTAGTAAGGTATAAGTGTCTGGGAATTGAATCAGGGTGGGGTTAAGTATAGCTTAAACTCACGTTAGCAAAATGTATGAAACAGCGAACTGTAAGACATATTTCACAGGAAAATTCAGTGGCTCTAGCAGTGCACCAGTGAGAGCTGCCAAGATCAAACATTCAAAAGCTATTTGTTAGAGACACCAAAATCATTGAACTGCTTAAGAATTACAGTATTTTAAAAATGTGTACACATTGTATTCTTCATTATTTGCTCTCTGATTTTGAGGTTTTTGTACTCATACTTGAGAATACCATACAGGTACTTCACACACAATATCCAGAATCTTACTTTAAAAACAATGAAAAGAAGGTTAAATAGTAAAATTGAAAGGAAGCTGATATCTAATATAATCACACAGCTTGTAAGTTTGAGCTTGAAGAAAAATGCCAGATACCATAAGACTCAGGAAGAATTGCAGGAAGTTCTTAGTAATGTGTCAAAGCAAAACTGGAAAATGTGTGGCTACATTGATTACGATGTTACACTTACATCTTGACTGTGCATTTAGCAAGAAAAAATTTCCCGTTAAAAAATCCAAGTGTTTTGTAGTTTTGTACTGTTCTGTCTATATAATGATATAATGTAGATTTTGTCAACGTGTTTGAATATAGCAGAGTTTATGCTGAACCTATTGCTGCTAGGACATACTGGCCCAGATAGGTACAAGAATTAGTAATTCAGTTCATCAAAATGGCTTGGAAATCTGAAAGGAGTTGTACTTCAGATAGCAAATGGTAGAAAATGTGACTGTTTCAGAAAAGGTAAAATGATACCTAGAATCAGGTAGTATATAATTTCTTTCTTAGCCCCCGTTTGAGGAACGGTGAATGGTGAGGCACTAGCATACATTTGCAAGTGCAACGTGAGTTGGATTGTTGTTTTGGGTGATGGAGTAACAGATAATTTTTCTGGAAAGTTATACAGAATTATTGAAGAGAATTGCTAAGTAGATAAGGAGAGAAAATCTAGGACTTCTAAGAGAATAACTGTAGAAAGCAGCCAAAGAATTCTTAAGGTTTTGGGGAAACGAGATGGGAGAAGGCTTTGGAATCATACAGCTAATTACATCTGATGAATTCTAGACTGTATTGGAGGGATAGGGTGAGATCTGGGTTACCTTATGACAGTACTGATGAAGGACAGTAATTGAACTTGGAGACACTATGATGAAAAGGAGAAGTAAAGAGGATAGGAATTTTTGGCTGGGCTGTGCATCTGTTGTGGTGGTATTGTTAATACCTTAAAAAGTTAATACTTACTGTATATTAATAGACCCATTGTTTTAAAATTATTCTGTGTTGTTCTCTCCTGTTGCCAGCATTTTAGGTGGATTAAACTACATGAGGAAATAAAATTAAAATGTGAGCGCAGGCATCCAGCTGAGTTCCTGCATGTCAGATGGATGTCTAACACAAATTAAAGCACATGTTTGGTTTAGGTTGTGATCATTATGGATCACCTGCAGAGTACAGATGGGAACACCAAAGGGGACTGGGGGAGCAAAAAGTTTGCTGCTTGCAAGGGTATGAGATACCTGAATCTGTAAAGAAATCAGAGGGGAATGGGAAAAGTCCTTACGAACGCTATTTTGAGTGAGGAATGGAGACTCCTGTTGGAGCAGATCAAGAGTGACAGTAGAAAGATGGGGAGCAGCAAAATTGAGAGCGGAGATGATCTCTAGTAGATCTGCCAGCCTCTACAGAAGAAGCAGGAAGACATGAGAAGGCTGTGAAATGAACTGTGCAATGAAGAAAGTTTTGGACTGTTTCATTATTATATGTCAGTAACAAAATAAGGTTGTTGTCAGTGGGTGGACAACACGCAGCTTCCTCATTTTGTGGGACTGATGAGAATAGTTTTAAACTGATGAAATGGGGTACAGGAGAAAGTGCAAGAGAGACCCATGTGATGACTGTACAAGCCTTGAAGGCACAGGGAAATTAAAATTGGATAAATGAGACTACAGAGTGGATAAAGGAACAATATTGTTAGGTGATAGCTAGCAAGAAAAAACAAGTCCCACTGTTGGTAACAATTGCGATGTGAAGATAGAGTTAGTGAAAGGATCTCTCCTCAGCTGGCTGGGAGTCTGTGTGAGGTCAGTGTGAACTGTGGAAGCGTTGATGCGTCAGTGTAAGGATCCAGGGAGGTGCATGGAAACCTGAGGGCTATCTCATCTCTGCCCACGGGAAAAGAGGTGTTATCCAAAAAATGGCAATGTGCCCAGGAAGGCCTGGATTGGTAAGTGGAGTGGGTGTTTGTGCACATGAAAGGCATAAAGCTTTGAGAAAGGGAAGACGGGATAAAATAGAACCTCCTGGAATAAAAATAATTTGGAAGGAAAACTAGATAAAAGCTCTGCTGAGTCATGTTCCAGTAAGCCAAAGGTGGATAGGAATAAGGACAGGGAGAGAATGAATGACTCAGAAGCTGCCATAGGTCTGTAAGGTTTCCAAAGGACAAATATTTGAGAAGTTGCAGGCAGTAGTTAATTAATCTGGAATAAAAGGCACAGGGACTGCTATGTAAAGCAGGCATGACTGTCATCTTTAGTCAAAGGTTCAAAAAACTGCTTGAATTAATATAAATATGATCGATGTACATTGTAAAAAAGTTCCCTATATGTCACTACATAAATCACCATCCTAAAAATAGTATTAAGCATAAGAAAGGAGTCTGGAAGGAATGGAAAGAGGATTGACCAATACAGAGAACTGTACCTTAAAAATCAGAAAACATGTGAATAAATTGTAAGTTTCTAAGAATCCACCTAACTAAGATTTAACTAATGTTTTAGAAATAAAAATTATAGAAAGTAAAGAATGGAAGTGCAGTCAGTGTAAAAAGATGAAAGTTTTGACATTAGCAATGATGTCAATGGATAGGTTTTAGATGTAATAGGTAGCATTCCTCATATTTAAATGATGCTATCAAACCTGGAACAAATACAGGGCAGCTAATAGGACTGATTATGCAGAAATGGAAATTCTCACCTCCAGGGGGAAGCAAAACTTAAATTATCTAATTGTTTAAATCAGAAGAGACCATACAATCCACATCCAAGAGCTTGCATAATATAATTGCAATTCCAAAAGCAAGTACTTTTAATAGAACATCAGGAATCGGTATTACCTGGGGGAATAAATTAAAAATAGTATTTCAACTGGAAAAAATTACTCAGTTAAAGAGCATTAGTACAATCTGAATCATATGCAAAGTCTTTTACAAAAAACTTTTAAGGAAAGAATAAGCAAATGACACAAAACTTGATAAATGAGTTAAAATACAATGTAGGATCACAAGAAGGTCCTGCCTGGCTAGGCTGATATCTTTAATTGAAAAGATAGGTAAGCTCATTCTCCAAACAAGAGGTAATCACATATCAAATCCATATGGACTTAAAAAAAATACTGTGTTTGTCATCTGCTGTGTAGAGATTTGTTAACACAGGAATTAAGAATGAGTTGTAGGAGAGGAAGGAAGATGAAAAAATTAACTAGAGGCAAAACTGGAGCTGGAGGGCTGGCTGGAGGTCACCAAAGGAGCTCCCAAGCAGTGATCACGGGATCAGTCCAACATAACCTTTCGATTAGTGACTGTACCACAAGAACAACAATGTTGCAAAAAAATGCAATCTTGATAATGCAAGTTATAAGAGGGATTATGCAGAAGACTGGCACTTCGTGTAGAAGGAGATGAGCACGTGAAGTGGAAAATAGCGCAAGTGGGATGAAAGGCTGCTGTCAGAGGTGCAGAGTCATGCACCTGGGGGCTTGTGCCAGGGCCGTGGGGAGAGACTGGACAGACACTGGAGTGCTAATCACAAGGCAGCTGAGGCATCAGAATGGTACATGAGTGGAAAAAGGACAAGTTTGATCGTCTAACATCTGGCAGTGTTAGGAAGTACGTTTCCAATGCAAGGAAACCTTAATGCTGTTTTGTATAAGGTATGTGTAAAGTATAACGCAGAAAAATCTGTGCAAATGTGATCATATGTACTTAAGAAAAGCAAATTCAAACTGGAATAGGTGCCAAGGCAAGTTTCTAAAATGCCTTGGGGAACGGAGAGACTGTTTTATGAGGGGAAATTAAAATCCTTGCTTGGTCTGACTATAAAAAAAGAAAATTGAGAGGAAATACAATTGCTGTCTCATAGACAGAAGGATTTGTATGTAAAATATAATACTAGCACAAAAAGAAATAATTACAAATTTGTCTTGAGAATCTGTGGGGTGGAAACTTCGGTGGTTTCCAAATATGAAGCACGGTGGGACAAGGCACCTGACTAATTTTTAGATGAAGCTGTGTTGATTCATGAAGAAATTGCGTGTTACATAGTGCCTACAGGGAACGGATTCGGTAATAAAAAGGATTTCTCTTCCCAATAAAAAGACACACTGGAAAGACGGGAAGGGAAGGCTGTTCAAAATAGTACTGGTAAAGGTAGCATGGTGATATACTTGTAAATTAAGAAATTCGTATGTGTTGGATTCTGAAGGGAGGAAAACCCCACGTATGTCTGATGTCTCAAAAAAATGCACATCAAATTTGCTTTTTAAACAGATTTTTGCTTGTTTGGGGAAGCTTATCCTAATTTGGCCCCTTTTTACTATGTGGATAGTTTTGTTAAAGGAAAACCTATTACTATTTCTAAACATTTTTTATTTTGAACATTTTTTTTTCTACTTTCGTAAAAGTGGTTTTTATACTGTACATCTGAAAAAAGCAAAATTCTACTGCAGCTGGCATTGTGCTAAATTTTCCACATAAAACCTTGATATGTGCCAAGTGTGACTGTATTTTGCTGTGTGTTTATAACAGTAATTATTTTTGATGTTAGCTTTCTGTAGTAAAACACAATTTCTTGCAACTTATGGGAAGCATAAACTTTACGGCTCTCATGTTTAGCATAGAGAGGAAAATCTCACAGCAAAAGAGTAGCTATTGTCTTGTATTAATATTTCTATGATTAGTATGAGTAGCTGAGCTGATTATTTTTATAGCCTGATTAAAAAAAAAATAGAATGGAATAAATAGGCTTAGTGCAGTGCTGTGTAATGTGATCCTCCTCACAGCAGCAAAGAAGAAGGAAAGGTTTCTGCTGGAAATGATGTTTGGTCTAGCTCGGTTATGCAGTCTTTCCCTCAATGCACAGAAAAATATTGGCAGCCCTAGGCTATGTTTCGTATAATGTCACTTTAGTTATTCGGGGGTTTTTGGGCATCCTTTTTCAGCCTGAAGGAATTAAGTCCCACAGAGATGGAAAAGATCCATATCTGAAGTAGCGTAAATTGTTTGTTGATTTTGTGAAATGTGTAAGTCATAACTATGTGACCAAAACCAAATCTCTAACTTGGATGGCGTGCTGCGTGCATTATCCCTCTGCCACAATGGTTGGCCTTGGAGGTGATACATAGTGGGAGCCTTCTAAGGGTAAAGGTAACGACACAGTGATGTGTTCCTGGGACTAGAGTATTGGGTTAAGTGGTTTGCTTGTTTGGTGTTTTTTCCAATTGGTTTCAAGAGAATGATGATAATTTACACAGACTTAGCGAGTACGATGAATAAATGAATCCCAGGAAAATGTTGGGTTGTTTCCCATAGTCTTGTTTAGAAGAGCGAGCGATTTCAGAAAAGCAGGCTGATTCCCGCTGGAGGGTGGCATGTGGGACGACTGCCATGGGGCGGGCGCCAGCCGTGAGCTCCTCGCCCTGCTATGCCGGTTTGTGCTGGCGTCTGCTCTGCAAGCGGCTAGTCCTGCTTCACACATAGTTGCCTTTTGGATTGTGGCTATATCAATGCAATTGCATTGCTTTCAGCTCAGTTAGTTGGGATGGTGCAGCTGAGATGGGAATCTGGTGTAGGGCCCCGGCGAGGGGAGGATGCTCCCGCGCCTGCCGGCTTGGCCCCGCTGCCCGTCAGCAGCCGCATCCCGCCTGAGCTGGGCACCGCCAGGCAGGGGAGACGCGACCTGCATGCAAGGCAAGTGCTCGGCCCCCGGAGAGATGCAGAGCTTCATCTAGCGTTGTCCTCGGTTGGCACTATTCTCTGTCTTTCTGCAAGGTCACCAGCGGGTGTGAGCGTGGGGAGGATTTTCCCTGGCAGGCAAAGATGAGTCACCAGTGGAAACCGCTGCAGGTGGGAGACTGCCGAGACAAACGATAAACTAGTTAAGAAATCTAGGTGGAAGAGGAAAGGGTGCAATACGAAACTAGACTGCAAGTTGGTGATTTCTCAGTGAATCTTTTCCCTCAATATTTTCGTTTCAAATGTTCAGACTTCTCTGCATTTCATAACTAAATATGTTGGTGTTTTTGTGTTGTTCCCTGCTTAGACATAACTAGGGCATGCGGAGGATCTTGGAGGAGATCTAAGATAGCTATCATCTGAGATTTCTATCCTCAATTTGCAGACCATGCTGCAGAACAAAATCTGCATATTCATTTTTAACTTTTGGGGGTTGCTTATCCAAACTACTTGAAATTCGCCAGTCATTATCAAAGCTGAAATCTTCTTCTCTTTGCTTCAATTACTGAGAGAGATTGCAAATTCTTACTTGGGAGAGCAGTCGGTATGGGGAGATGTACTACATAACTCCAACTTTGAAAGTGGGACAGTTCAAGTTAAATGTTCTTTTTTTTTTTATTTAAAAAGCCCCCTAAAGCAATGGAGAAAGGACATCTAAAGATTTACATTTCCTTTTTGGATTTTATAAATAGAGGCGAGCCTGCTTTAGCAAACCGTAATGGCCAGCTTTGTTATTTGCTTGTTTACACAACTTTTCTTTAGGTAATACACTCATCAACGTACACAAAGTCGGTTCCTGTCTTTTATATCTGGATTTATAGCTTTCCCATTTTACCTGCTTCACATAGTCTTAGCCCATGCACAACTCAGCCTTGAGGGAAGAATATGGTCAGTGGAATATCCAGTTCAGCATCACCCTGTGAAGATAGGTTTGTAAAATAAAATTTGTGGTTGCACATGTCACAGACTGTCAAAATTTGTCTTGTATTCAAGATTGAAAAGTCTTATTTCTATTCACTGTTGTCATGTATTTCCTTTCCCTTAGCTTTAGATTTCATCCTACTCTTTTATCTTGCCTCTGTCTTCCCTCAGCTTTCTCACCTCTTATTCTCCCCTTTGTAAAAGGTTTTTATTTCTCCTTGCTGCAGCGCTGCATCTGGCTTCTGTTTTTGCTGTTTCTCCTGTTCTCTACATATGTTTTTCTTTCTGTCATTAATGTTTGCCATGTATTTCATTGTGGTATGGCCCACTCTCTGCGTTTGGATGCACTGAGAATGAGTGATCATGGTGCTGGGGGTGAAAAGTTAAAGCTTCTTTGATGGCCAAGTCTGTAGCTGTAAAAATAATGCAGTCAGGCTGAGTGCTGTGGAAGCCTGAAGACCACATCTTTCTTATAAAAAAGAGGTGGGGAGCCCATTTTTTCCATGCCATTGCCTAATATAAAGTTGGTTGCTCTTGGGAGTGATCCAAATAGCTGGATGGGTTTTGTCTCTGGCCCTGGTGTGGGCAGTCAAGAAGCAGAGGAGCACTCATGTGACACCGGAGGCTGGTGGTAAGGAAGAAACCTTTGAAAAACTTAGAGAGGAAGGGGTTTATCTGCTTCCTCAAGAGAAAAATCACTGATTCTTGCATACAGTAGGTTGCTGGTATGGGATAGTGGAATGAGCCCCTGCAGGACAGGAGTGTGGAGCCCTCTTTGGAAGGGCTTCCATTGCACTGCACCGTGAATTGAAAGGTAGGCAAGGAGAGGATTTTTCCCTCTGGTTTGCATAACTGCATTTGAAGGACAAGCCTTTGCATGTAATTTCAACTGTATGCAAAACATAAGGGGAAAGCATTTAAAAATGAGTCAAAATGAGTGGTAGAAATTTGCTTTATTTTCAAATGTCCAGGCTGGTATTGCAAAGACTAGAGAATGGAAAAAAAAAAACCCTCCCTAAAATTATGATAGTGCCTGCCGAAGGTGCTTTGCTTTTCTTTTTTTTCTTTTTTTTTTTTTGGAGGAATTGTTTTGTTTACTTTCTGAGATTTCAGCCACATCAATGTGACAGAACGTGTTACTTTGGAAATTAGAATTATTCCTGCGCTGGGCTGTATGCAGCTTTCCTTTTGCACGGAAGAGAAATGCTCCCATATGCCAGAACAGGCAGTGCCTCTTCTGTTTGCAGAGTGAAACATGTTGTCTCCAGAAGCAGAAACAAATTTGTGATGGAGGGAAAAAAAATATTAATCCGTTCAAGAATTAATTTTCCAGACCATGCTTTCGCAAGGTACCACGTGTGTAAGCTGAAGCTGCTTATCTTAGATAAGGGTAGAGGGGAAGGACAGATGTCTGTGGACAGGAAAGAAGGAAAGAAACAGCTAAGCACAGACTCTAGGTGCAACAAAAGCATATTTATGTGTTTCTGTAAACTGAAATGTGATTAGAAAAGTGACAAAGTTCTGAATGTGAAAAATGTTACAAGATAGAAACTGCCCCTTTGGCGTGAGGGATGAGCATCGCGTCGGACTGGGGGCTGGCATGGCAAGGCAGCGAGCGCATCCCTCCCTGGCTGGGCTCGTGCTCTGGAGGCCTGCGGACGGACATCCCGAGCGAGCCTGCTCCTCACCCCTCGAATCTGTGCCTCAGCGGGGAGGCCACAGCAGGGAATCCTTTAGCACGCGCATCTTCAGAGCCTGTTCTGTTTTCCTTCAGATGTCCTCCCACTGCGGTAACGCAGCATGAGCTGGGTGACGATACGGTCACTGGGAGGACCAGGCACCCGCGCAAACGCTCCGGGGGAGTCTGCTGGGTTAAATTTTTATCTGTTAAACAGATACATATTTTTAATAAAAGTGCTTTTTAAAATTATTCTTTTAAGCTAGAATGGGGTATGATGAGAAATGTAATGTGAAGAAGTTCAAAAGATTTCCCTACTCCCTAAGAAAAAAAACCCACAAAATAACTCTCAGGTGCTTTCTGTTTACTAACTGGAAACTGGACTATTTCAACAAGAAAATTGCAAGTAAGTGCTTTTTCTTTGGAATTCTGCTACTGTAAATAAAATGTGAACTACTTTCTCTGTACAGGAAAGATTATTTTACCAATTCAGTAGTTTACATGTGTTTTGTATACTGAAACTTATTTTCACCTTTCTGATGAAGAAAAAGGGCAAGTTACTTCAACATATCTATATACATCTATTCTTATTTTTTTATTGGTAAATTTTTTTGGTATGGGCTGTAAGCAGGTACCTGAACCAAAATATTTTATCTTAATGTTCGGCTCCACTCATTTGTGAGTAATTTCCTTCCATTTTTTCATTAAGTAGGTGATTAGAGGGATAGGCACATACTGGTAGTTTTTGAATTATTTTGCCTTACACTAAAATAAAATTCCATTTAAGATGAGAAGATGTTTAATGTGTCATTGAATGAGACTATAGCTATCCCAAGATAATGGTCTAACTTCTACATGCAGCTGTACCCATCAAACATAAAGTAGAAAGGCAACATGAAAAATTAGAGTAATAAAAGAGCAGATACTTTGCTTCAGTGAGAGACTGTGTATGACCTGCCCTGGTGAACATTAAGAGAAAATTGCCTTCCTGCAACTGCTTAACATTAGTATGGTGTGTTAGCAGCCTTCAGCCTGATCCAAAATAACAGACATTTTGGCAAGGAAAATTCTTTTTTATTACTTTCTTATTAATTTATTTTAGTATGACCTTGAACCCATAAATGTATTGCTTTAAGGAAGCCATCTTTGGTGTTGATAGAAAAAAAATCTCATGTCTTTTTCCAGCTTTTAGTTTTCTTGGTGTTCCAGCTCCTGGAATCATAAAAGTGGATTTAAACCTCTGATTTCAGGAAAAGAAAAAAAGAATCTTTTCATTAGAGTTATAAAATAAAAATTGTGGAAATACTACTTTCCTGTAACTTAAATGCTAAATGCTCAAAATCCAAGAAGCAAATGAAAAGTCCAAAATTTATTCTGGATTTCACTGGGGATGGGGACAGGGATGTGCTAAACTGAAGAACTTCTTAGCACTTTAAGTTCAAAATACCACAGAATACTTTCAAGAGCTTTTACTCTGTCTGCTCCCCACATGTCCCAAGGAGGATGTGGATTTGTAATAAAAGCTCTGTGAAAACTGGCAGGAAAAAATGGGATTTCTGAGCAGCTTTAATACTGTTCTTTGACTTCATACAAAGAAGCTAGCTATTTGTCATTCCATTTTTCATGTTGTCTTTCTACCTTTACTAAATATGCCATTGAGCAGCTTCACATCAGATCTAAATGTAAGGAAAATCACAGCCTTTCTTAGAGAAAGTGTCAGTTGTGGCTGGGAGGGTCTGGGGGAGGAGAAGGACCCATCCTGTTTTGACGTGCTTAGCTTCCCTTTGAATTGCCACTGGCTTTGCTTTGCACTGTTCCTCTGACACCTGGGGAGGAAGGAGATGCCATTCTCTTCCCAAGTTGTCATGAGCTTCTCCCTGGTGCCCATCATGTGTAACACAGCAAAGGTGGGCAGAGCCTGTGGCGTGGTGGGGCTGTGGGCTGCAGTGATGGACGTGGCTTCAGCCTGGCCCTGAGGAGCTCCCCGAGCCCAGCTGAGTCCGCTCCTTCAGCGAGACACCCCAGTGTCACCGCTCCTGACAGCAGGGATTCGTCAACTATGGGTTTTTTCGCCCAAGTGGACATTCTTTTCCTACAATATGAGCAAATTGTTTAGTTTAGGTACCGCAGAGTTCAGCCACAGTTACTTGTAGGTACAAAGAAAGGAGACTGAGTTAAGATTTCTGTAAGAGGGAGCTTTCGAAAGTTTGGCTTCTTCCTGTGCCTGATAGGACCAATGCCTATAGCCAACAATTTTTGATGATGTTCAGGTTAGGAAGCCCAAGACCCCTACTCCCTCTTCTTTTACCTCTGGCTGCCTTCTGGCTGTGCTGGCGTGAGTTGAGGCAGGGGCTGTCCCTGTCCCTTGCCAGGGCCTGGATCCCTGAGGCAGACTGATGGTTGCAGAGGTGCTGGGGCCATGGCCACCACCTCAGTTCATGGCCCCATTTGGTGGGTTGCCATCACTGAGACTAAAGGATGTAGGGATGGGCTAGTGAAAAAAAGGGCAGGAAAAGAGTGCTGGAGGAGGAATAAACTCTGCTGAGTTTTCGGCCAGACCTTATGTAGGGAAAAGTCGTGGGTCCCACCAGGGCCCAGGAGCTGCCATAGCTGTGTATGCCAATGGGATCCCAGTGCAGACATGTCGCTGTTGGAGCTGGTTACATGAGGACTGTTGCTGTCCAGCCAGTGACTTGGCATTAGTAAGGTCCAACTGAGAGCTAGTCACCCAAGGATTTATTTCTGGTTTTTTATTACTAGGTTAGTTTTTCACCGGATGGGTTCCTTGAACTGGTTGTCTGAGCAGCCACAGAGCTGGATGGGAGTGGGCAGGTGCCAGACGAGGCAGGCGGTGTTGCTCAGTGATGGCACAGGCTTCACTGGGGCATGAGGGGATGCGGGGATGGTGGAAGCGAAGAAGGTCTGCTGTCCCTGACAAGCACTTTGCTCCAACATGTTCCAGATCCCTCCCCAAAGGTCCTGCTAAGTGGCTGTAAGACCCTCTTATCCTTCAAAAATGTCTTCTCCTCTGTGGTGCATCAGTCATGCTGCAGTTTTCACAATGTGATGATCTCTGCCACAGATGGAATATTTTACAAAGTATTCTGTCTATAATATAAGAAATATGCTAAACATCACCATTATGCTGCATTTGAAATGTAGAAATGAAAATGTAAGTTGAAAGGTAGAGCTATTGCCTCTGCTGGGTTTATAGCATGCTGTCAATGGGAGCTGTTAACCCTCAAACCTCCTCGGAGCAGCTTGTTCACTGTGGGGAAATGCTGCAGCAGAATTAAGGGTTAATAAAATGCAACTAATTGAATTTTTCACAGCTAAAGCTGACTATTATTTTTCAGGTTCTGTAATAAATGATTTAACACAGAATGGCAGCACAAACTGTTGCAAAAATAAATCTGCATGTTAAATCCCACTTTTGTTTTGATTGAGGTGGAGTCAGTTATTAACTGCATGATCAGAGTGCAGACGCTGAGTCCTATTCTTTCGTTAATTGAGAATTGCTGTTACAGATACTTGACAGTGGTTCATAGTGGCAATAATCCCTTTTGAAAATGGTTGTTATTCTAGTTCATAAGTAACTTGCCAGGGCACTAACCCCAGCTTCCCCTCTGATGGTCTGGAAAAGAATCTGGTCAGTAGCTGGTGGTGATGTTTAGCGATTTCCAACTAGATGATTGCCAAAGTAACAATGCAAGAAAGCATAACTTTAAAAATATCTTATGTTACCTTTGGTTAGAAGGAAGGTGTAGGCTGCGAAAAATACTGTAACTGTCAGTGTTCAAAATGAAAATCCGTTGCTTAGTGGGAGTGCTGACTTAAAAATTCTTGCACGTCTTTTGTTGATCTTGCATGCTGATGCACACGAGCTGCTAATGCGATGCTTGGCTTTCCATAGAGAGCCATTCATCCATGTTATATGTGAATGAAGCTTCCTGGTTTGTACATGTGCTGTGTCACATTCCTCTGGTTTTGTAACAAAGCTTTTAATTGGTATGCTGTGACTAATGAGCATGAAGTCCCAAAGGAAATGGAGCAGAATTTTCCATTATCCACCAAGATGAACTTCAAGCACATAGATTATCAGGGCTTGAACTCCAGGATAAACCAGGGTCAAAGGCTCCAAGTATAATGGAACTTCATAGCCGAATATTTTGCTTCCATAACATTACATTAATAGTTCCTCAGCAAAACTGCATTGTCTGACTGATGGCATTGTGCAAACTTTAACTGGCACTTTGCTTGGACATCAAATCGTATCCCTGACCCTTCACCATTACAGTTCCTGTAACACTTGAGTGCTGACGTCCTGCCTGCGTTCCGGTTTGGGTAATGATGTGTTGCATACTTTTGTGGGATAAATCTCTCTTCAGTTTCAAGTGGAGAACTTGCTCTTCATTCTTCTTCTGAAAAACTACTGTACAGTGTTGCTGACACAGGATTACTGCCATATGGTGCACCAGAGGTGGCTGCATTTTTGGGGGAGAGTAAGAGATCTGACTCAGACTTCAGTGTGTTCAGGACCCCTTTGATTTTGAAATTAGATGAGATTGGATGTAGTGAGACCAGCATACCTACAGGCTACATCTGCCAAGCAGAGCAAAGAAATTATCTTCCGTGCCTTGTGTTCAGCACACCTACTAAGTGTCCCCAACAGGTGCAATATCAAAGAAAATTTAAATTAACTTAAAAGCATACAAAGATATTCATATTGCCACTGGAGTTAGTGGGGGAAATTACAGTTAGCCTTCCAATAAATTATATGGAATAATATTTTTACCAATTCCATAGTTTAATATATAACCCGATTTAGAATTAATAGTTTCCTCCCTGCTAATAGAGTCTCAGTGTGAGTTGTGTTTTGCAGTGAAACCAGCAACACAGAAAAAGAAAAAAAAAAGATAAGTTTTGGTTTTGTTTTTTTTTTAAAGGTTAATTTCAGCAGGGTCAGTTCCCTGAGCTGTCACAAGTTCAGGGTGTGACTGTGCAGCAGTTTGTGGGGACAGGGACGGGAAGTGAGGGGCTGAGGGAAGAAGGGATGTCTTCTTGCAGCAACATTACCACCTCGTGTCAGGTTAAAGTTCATGAAATTATGGCTTATGTCTTGGGAGCCCAGAATTACAAAAATACCATAATCTAATTTCTCTTCCATGTCGAAGCTCCTCCATTGCAGAAAACCAGCATGGTGCTGGGCGGGGACAAGCTGTGGGGGGTAGTTTGGTCCTTCTCACGCAGGTGGCTCCTCGCCTCCCCAGCAGCTGCCTTTGCTTTGCTCCTCTCCTACACGGCTGGTTTGCTTCATTTCCTACCTCTGCAAAGGTGTTTGCCTTTCTGTGGGCTCTTGTAGAGCCTCTCCGTTCTCATCCTGTGAGGGAGTTACCAGGGGTGCCGTCAGCCTGCACCATCACCTCTCATGCTGGGTGCATACGTGCCCAGTTTCTCTGGGCAGTGGATGTGTGTGTTGCACAGCATGAAACACCGTGAGGCGGTACGCAAGGAGTTCTGTGCATCTTTTTGAGAAACAATAAGGGATTTGATGCTCCAGCAGTATCTTGGCCAGTTGTTTCACGATACAGAATTATTTTCTTTTCTTTGTATATTAAAGAAGAAGAAATGAAATTCTATGTAAGCACTGTATTAATAGAATATTAATGTTCTATTATTAGATTCAAAGGTTAGCAAATGCAAATGCCGAGAGCAATAAGTACATTGTGTATTCAGACTGTGATATATTGCCTTTTTATCCTGTGAGGATGGCGTTTACGCTTCCTCTGTAATCAGGAGTTCTGTGTGCACTATTAACTGTGGATAGCTGTAAATAATTGCCTGTCCTTTTCTTACTGTCGCATATACCAAGGGGACAACCTAACTGTGCACCAAAGCGTGGTACCTATTATTGCTTTAAAGCCTAATGAGAAGGGAAGGGGGAAGGGAGTTTAAAGGTCTTGGATACATTTGCAATGCAGGTGAGAGAGCACAGCTGATGTACTCCGGTGTGGCACGGAGTCCATGCATTTACTCATCCAGGTCACTGTATTTAAAGTACATAAAACTGAGAGAGTTGCTGTGAAGGTCAGTTCTGCCTTTCGTTTTCATTTGACAGATTCTGTGAAACTCAGAGCGTGGATGTCCGCTAACGACTATTACACTGCAGGTTGTATTTGGTGACTCTAGCGGTATTGCAAAATATGCCATAGCTTTCATCTACAGAAGACCTTCTGACCCATAGCAATGCAGAGTGCCTTGAAGCCCTGGGGACGGTCATGCAGCTGCAGCCCCTCGGGGCTGGCAGGGAGGGATGGTGCCAGGGGCTGCTGGAGATCCCCAGCCCATGCACCTGCCCTTAGGGCTGTTCTGAAGTCCTAGTATCTTCATTTTGTTTAGGGGTCCACAGCTGGAGGAGGACTCCTGTGTCCAGTCCAGCCCCCTTGTTGTCCCAGACTGCAGCAGTGTGGAATCGCACTCACAGATTTGCTGATTTCCAACAAAACCCAGCTCATTTTTGATACTTACTGAGCATATTGGAAAGCTGTTTTGTCCACCACTCATTTTCTTAGCCAGAATTGTAGCAAAGAGCATTTACCCCTTAGCACTTGAAACATCTCCTGTGCTGCAAGGGTCAAAATGGTTATGGCCAGCCTGTTTCTCTGTGTAGGGAAACGTTTGGCAGTATCCTGCCCCTGTCCCCCTCTGGTTTGTTGACCCCATGTGCTGTCACGGCAGTCTGGTGAAGTCATTGGTGTGGTTTTATTTTCATGAGGGTGAGAGGGAAGTGATTGAAAGTACAGTTTGGGATTCATCCTTTGATATGCACGTGAAAAGCATCACCCAGCAAAAGCGCCAACCTTGTGCCTTTAAAAAACAAATATTTTTTCCCACCAACTTCAGCAGGGACCCAAACTCACAAAAGCCTTAGAGAGTTGTCAGGCAACTGGGTCTCAAAAAACTGCTCTTCATAGATCCCACAGCTGTATTTCCCATAAAATTAAAGCAAAGTCTTACCCTTTTTTTGCAAATGGGACTTTGGCAGCTGTATAGAAATGACCTTGTTCCAGCCAGCAGTTCAGCTGTTCCTTAAGGTATATATGGAGTAATATCAGTTCTTAAAGAAAATAAATGCTAATATATGCTAGATGTCTAATATTTTCACATTTGTTTTGTTGGTGTTATTATTTTCATTAAAAGCCTTAAAACTTTCTTCTCAATCTTCAACTTACATTTGAAGCAACTATAAAGCCATAACCTTCAAGATTCTTACCTGGTTTGCAAAAGTGAGGGTAAGGGTGTTTGCTTTTTTTAGTGCTTTGAGAGATATTCATATCCTAGTAAAACAGACCACAGTAGTTAATCTGGAGCTTCACTAAGCAAAGGTGAAAATTAAACTTTTTAGACGAGTGAGAAATACTTGAATTTTTAACATCTCTCTGAAATGAGAGGCCATCTGCTAGATTTTAGTGCTTGGTTTGTTGGAAAGACCAGAAGTACAACCGTTATTGACTTAGTCCTGTGCTGAGTGTCAATTCACACAAAGAAGAGCAGATTAACGTGTGGCTGACCTTTCACAGTGCAAAATGAAGAAACGCACTGTTAAGGCTACCGGAGTGTGGCAGGATGTTTAATCAGCTTCTTTGCTTTAAAGAACAGTAGGAAGGAGATGATGTATTAAAGATGATAGCTTCTGGTAGATTTTAACTCGTAATGCCAGGATCCGAGTACAATAGCAGATTAAATCTCTGTAGGGGAACTTCCTACTGGACTTTCTATATTTAGACGTTTGTGGCTGCTTCTTCCTTCACTTCTTGCTAGTTAGCCTTCGCTCCCTTGAAGACTTGCGTTGCTTTCTCTGAGATCTGCTTCCAGACTCTGACAATGTATTTCTGTTTAGAGCATTTTTTTTTCTCAGTTTTGTAGTAAAAGGCAAAAGAAGACAGCATAAATGGAGCCACGCATTTTCTGAATGTATTTTAGAGCACACATGAGGTAAATTCATGGCTTTGAGCACTAAATATTTGCAACACCCTTAGCAAGTGTGTAACAGCACTGCAAACTTCCATGTAGTAATAATAAATCAACCCAGATTTCCTTCTGCAGCTGGGGAGGTAGGGTAGTCTGGTATCCTGTGCATTCAGCTTGTCCCTCACATTTGAAAACTCCCCGTAGCTGTGAGGGCCTCCTCCGAGGCATGCACACATCCGTAAGTCAGATGGCTTCACCCAGCTCTCTGTTCTCTCTGACTAGCACTGACTAGTTCCAGAATAGCTCCGTATTTTAGGAACTGCATCCTTTTTCTCTACTATGCTCTGTGCCCACTCTTGAGAGATCAATTTACAACAGGAGTCCTGATTCTAATCCATCTCAGACCTGGCACATCTGTGGTTATGATATTAATTTTAATTACAATTAAACATTCTTCCTCTTCCTCACTCTTCATCCTCAGGATGTTGCAGTTCTGTGCATCAACATCCTGCTGCCTCTCCTCTTCTATTATGTTTTCAGGGGACACATCTCTTGTGTTTCACTGTCTTTCAAAGGTCCATTTTTGTGTCCATTCTAGCTTTCTATTCTAATTCAGGTAATGTGTATGCATTTTCCAGAAGTTTCAGTAACCGCTTCTTTATCTGTAATTTTTAGTTTTGGATTGTACATTTACTGCTGAGCTTCATCCTTATGCCAGTCAATGTTCTGTATTTTTAATAAGGTATATTAACGTGGTAAAACAATTACAGTATTACAGAAATATGCTCCTAATAGTCTTGTACGTTTAGAAGGATGCTCTTCTTTTTCACTGTAATGAATTTTCCTATTATGTTTTTTTTAACGAATCAGCTTCCCGGCCTCCTGTCTCTCAGATGTTTTGTTCTACTTTAGCTGTCACCGGTCTAAAGAAGTGTTTGGCTTTTGCTTGCTCTTGAACCCACTGGTGAAGCTCTCTTTATTCTATTCTACTGTCTCTTAAGTTACAAGTTTTGTACTACTTTACTTTGTCAAAAGTACTCCAAGTACTGTGCAGCTCCTGTATCCTTTAACAGTGGCTGTATTTTGTCCTTGTCCGTTGTGGGGATGCAGCCAGATCAGAGCAAGAACTTAAGTCAAATGGCTCTAAAAAGCTTGTAATCTTAGAAACCTCCTTTTGAGGACACAGGAGAGGACAGTGTCACTGACGTTCGACAGCCTTTGTTACGCTGGATCTCTAGTTCCCAGTATGGCCCATCTCTTCAGCATCAGATCTACTGCCTGCCTCTTGCAATGCCAAACAGTCCAGCACAGGCAGTGAGATGCTGGCAGCACCCACCCGTGGTGCGTTTTAAATGCCTTAAATCCAAGAGAACAACCTGAGCACCTGCTTCTTGGCCTGTGGTCTTAATCTGCCCTTGGGCTGGAGAAGCTCCAGATACCGTGCTGTCACCACAGAACTAACATAAGCATACACATTTTTGTCACCGGGCTCTCCTCTGACTGCGTTGTTCTGTCCATAGCTTCCCCTTGCCAGGACTGTCAAAACCAGAAATAAAAGCATTAGTTTATTATTTTTGAGAATGGTGTAACTGAGGTAAAAGAGTTAGCTGAATCATTGAAACAAGTCTCCCCAGTGATCCCAGCACGTCACCCCTGCAGAGGACCCTTACGAAATGTGTTGCAGTGGGTTATCTAAGGGACTGTTCTTGAGAAGCGCAAGGTTACGTCTTCAAAGAGTATTTCTGTAGCAGCTGTGGCAAAACATGAATGCGCCACCGTTGCAGGTTGTCAGAGGTTACATCAGTACTTTCTGGAAGGGAATTAAGGCAAAACAGGGACACAGCAAGTTTTTGGAAGAACTGGGATGAAACTTCTGAGTCTCCATTTGAGCTGTGGTGTATGATCCTTTCAGCTGCTGCTTCTTCCCAGCTACGTCCCAGCTGTATCCAGGGTGACTCTGACAGAGGAGGCTACAGTCAGCAATGGTTTTCATAAAAAAAAAAGTGTTAGCAGTAGCAAACAAACCTTCTGTAACTTCATAATCGGAGATAACATGCTGCAAACTGTGGATGCAGCCCATTATTGGCTCCTGTCCCTACCCTCCTTACACCTCCCTTCCAAGCAGGGGCAAAGTCCATGGGTAGGAAGGGTAACTGCACTCTCTTTACTCCCCAAAATGCTTTCTGAGCATTATAAAATGAGATTTCAGTTTTGAAGAGCCCTCAGTAACCTGCGATGGGCCCTGTGGAGCTTGGGACCCTACTCTGGAAACCGCTGTCTTGGATTTAAAATGTGAAGTCAAGATAGCATCTGTTAGCATTTAGTCTGGTATTTAGATGAACATGGATTTTGGTACGGAAACCTAATTAGTCTGAGACGGCACTCCTTTTTCTCATATGAAATAAAAATCATCATCAACTCAATAGAACTGTAACAAATTTTATTGACGTTTTGGGAGGTGCAAGCCTTGCCAGTGTTAATTAAAGTATTGTCACGTGCTTTCCCAGGACAGGATCTCAGTATATTGGTGCGTTTTTGTACTTTCTGCCTATGTGGTAGGAGCACTCGCTGCTAATCAGATGGCAGGTAGCCATGAGCCATCAAACACCTCTCTCTCCATTTCTCCCAGAAGTGTGCTCAGTTTTATTTCCCTGCTTCCTAATGGAGGATTTCTTTGCCAGATAACTTGTGGAAATATTTTTCCTGTATTTCTTCATACTTTTCCCAATAGAGAGTATCTTTCAGTTTCAGCTCTTTTCCTTTGTCACGTTGACCCCAACGCTGTTCTTTCTGGATTTCCTGCACGCTTTGTTTTTCCAAGTTTCTGTTTTCAGTTTGTGATCGTTCTTCTGCACTGGTGGAGCATCTGACCGTAATTTGCATTTCTCTATCATGAAAAGCCATTTTGTTACATTGAGGCTTTGAGTCAGGGATGAATTCCAGTTTAGTCTGTTATTCTCAAAGATGACTTCTGGTCATCTAACTTCAGCGCCTGAATGAGCAGCCTGGGCTTCTGATACAGCAAATAAAACTTCCATAGATAAGTCCAGAGCACTTAGGTCTTCCTGATCATGGATCAGATTGCCCTAAGCTGATCAGGGGTGGAGGAAGGTAGGTCCTCAGGAAGGACTTTCTTTGTCTCTTGCTTTTTATGGAAGGTGATGATTCTATTGTGCTGTTAAAATTCTTCTGTTTCACAGACAAATATTAAAAGGCTAGATCATGGTTTCTCTATCTCTCGAGTCTATAGCAAGGTCAGAAGAAGATCAGAGTAAGGGACTGGTAAATCTAGAGGTGGCCTGATGTATTGAGGATGCCTGTGATTACCCACCCAATGCTACAGAAAATCTCGCAGAGAACTTTATCAACACAGTCTCCACAGAAGAGTCCTGGGAAGGTTGTGTCAAGGCTGAAGTGCTCATAGCACAGCAGAGCTTTCAAGCTTCTTTATGAGATCGCAGGGTGAAGGCATGGGCTACACAGGGATGATCCTGGCCTTCCACCCTTCTTAAGATTGTAAGTGATGCTGAGGATGCTTTAGCTGGGGCTGCAGCACCAGCGTCTCTTTGCCAAAAATCGCTTAATGATACAGAGGGATCTCCAAGATTGGGAGCCTCATGAGCTGTTGTGCAAAGCCCCCTTCCTCAGCCTCTCAGAGAAGAGGGGATCTGGTCCAGGCTGAGGAAATGAAGAAGAAAAAGAGAAGACTGGTGTCTTTAAAAAAACAAAACCCAAACAAACCCCAAAACCAAAGGACCCCTCTATTTTCTCAGTTACTGAACTCAGCAGTCTGACAGCTGGGCTAATGCCCACCTTTCATCATTGCTGTAGACAATGCCGATCTCAGGGTCTAGCATATGGTTTAGCTATTGATTTGGCTTCCATTTAATTGAATGTTTGAAACGACATTGTTCCATGCTGTGCAGTGAACATTTATACAGCCACTCAGTAAATATTTTGCCTTTTCCTTGCTTATTAACGATAGCTGCTTGGAGTAAAGCTGTCAGGAGGCCATAACCACATGAGCCGCCTTCTTGTTGTTGTTTGTTTTCTGACTGTTGGCCCTGTCGTAGGGGGTAAATTCCCAGATCTTGCCAGGCTGTGTGGGGCTGATGCAGAAATTTTCATTTAACCTTCACAGCAAAGGCAGTCTGTCCACTACTGCCCTCCATAAAGTGTCACTGGTTTATTTACAATATTGGCTTATAAAAATACACATACAAAGTGAGTGAAAACTTGTTTCCTTGCTACAAGTGATCTTAACAAAGAGCTTTCCGGACTTAAAAGGCAAAGCAAGTAAGCACTATGCTATGATTTAGGTTTCTGCAGTGGCAAGTCTTTTAAAACAGCTCATAGAGATCTTCTTTCTTGAGCAGCTGTGTTAACCTTTAATAAAGTGGGTAGCCAAAATTTTGGGAGGGGGGTTGTTTTGTTTGGGGTTTTTTTAGTTCATGAGGTTGTTCCTGCCTGTAGATTGAGAGTTGCTTCCTTTTGCTGTTGAAGGCTGAGGCTGGAAAGGAAGACTTACTGCAATCTATTTCAAGAATAGTCTGAGGAGGAGGAAATTCCCTTCTTGTTGCTAATAGCTCTGCAGAACGCTATGCTGGGAGAGGAGAATAGTTCAGTAAGTTAAAACATTTATATGAAGTTTTGATTTCATGCATCGTGTTATTATCTAGAATTTCACTGTCTGTATCACAAATACGGTATGTTTTACCTGCTTTGTTAAGGGGTGGGGGAACTGTGGGTATTGTGTATGGCTTTGAACTCCGTAGATGCTAATCTGGTCTTATAGCAAGGGTGAAATGTTCAGTTAGAAAAGCAAGCAATAGCAGATCAGCTACTGCTTGTATGACAAAGCATCAGCCTAAGCTGAGGAGTTACCTCTGAGAGACACTAGCAGTGCATTTCATTATTCAGGAGCTTGGATTAAGAGAGAGAGAGGTAATTTTGCCCATCCATGCATCTGTAATGTTCTTACCTTTTCACGTTTCAGTTTGCTTGAGGGTACTTCCATTAACAATTTAGAATCAAGGGCTCCGTTTAGTTATCCACAGCAGGGCAATTCAGACCTCCCTCAGGGCAGAGCTAGCTACCCTAGGTGAGCATGTTAGAACGCGAGCGTTTGTCGAGATGCGTTTCTCTTCCACTTCAGTCGAAAGCAGAGGGGTGCAGGAGGAGTACCCGCTGCCGGGCTTCCCCCGGCAGCCTGCGCTGCCGTGCTGGGAGCAGCGGACCTGGGCGCGGAGGCGAGGGAAAGCCCTTCTGCTCCTCCATGACACGAGGAAGGTGCTCCTGTCGCCGGGGTGGGGTGGGTGCTGAAGCGGAGTGGGACCCCCTGAAGTCCCCTTGCCCCCCTCGTCCCCCCCCGGGGCTGGCCCAGGGGAGCGGCGGGGCAAAGCCCGGGCTCCCCGCCAGGTCCGTGCCC
>Ga0065711_1032003_pt1 | contig 28227 bp, 22 predicted proteins | sample Hoacrofraction12_FD_59098 | JGI IMG/M metagenome (GOLD analysis project Ga0065711, IMG submission 59098) | Hoatzin crop microbial communities from Cojedes, Venezuela - Epithelial fraction 12 v2 (version 2) | ecosystem: Host-associated > Birds > Digestive system > Esophagus > Crop | place... | reverse complement strand
AAGTGTTGTCCCCCCCCCCCCCCCAGGAAGAGTTGGGGGGCTGTGCATCAGCGTATTGATGAAGGAGGACAAGGAATTGCCTGCTGGGCTGGGCACCACTGGGGCAGCTCCCCAGAGAGGGGTGGTTATGGTGAGGAGTGGACGTTGCTGGTGGCTTTCTAAAAACTGCATCTGTCAGACTAGGCTGAAGCACACCTAGCACAGCCATTGATGTGCCTCCTTTTGCTGTTTTCCAAGAAGGAAAGTAGTATTAGGTACATTGTTGTTGCCAAAATGCTCTGATAAGCCTTTAACTTGTATATTCTTGCTTATTTCTCTTCTGTGTTCATTACTCCAGCAAGTGCCAGGCCACTGCTTTGATTATACTGAATTTTTGATTTAACAAAATAAACAGTAGAAAAAATAAAATTATTCTATTTTAAGCATGTGTGTTTAAATTGTTAGAAAAGTTAGCCCTTTAAGACTGTGCATCGTATTGATTTTGGTGTATATGAACTACCTATATATTGAAACACAGAAAATGGTGTCCTGTAGATCTGTTACTGTGATGAAAGAAGATAAACCAGAAGCTTGTAAAGATATGTGCTTTCTGTGGATAATTACCCTCCTTGGGATGCTTTATTGCAGCATCAAAGCTGAGAACTTTTGGCTCTGAACGGGGGGAAGGACTGAGCATTTATGCTGTAAAAATTCTTACTTGGCTTCAGCAAAAATATTTTGGGGCAAGAGACCTGACCCTCATCTTCAGAGGTCTTCCTATAACAGACATGATTCTTTCTGTAATATTGACAGTCCGTAACGCTGTGCAGAAGATGCAGTTGGCAGGAGGAGATAGCACAGAGGGTTTCTTAATGTGATTTGAGATGTTGGTGTGCACTGTTAATCTGTCTGCAGTTCTGTTCCGGTTGTGCGGAAGAGCTGCAGGCTTGGTGGTGTTCTTGCTCAAGTCAGCCCCTCCCTTGCCTTGGGCTGTGAGCTAGACCAAGAACTGGTGAGTGAGGGCAGGGTGAGAGAGGATGTGATGACAGGACTTTGTAATTTAAATACCTACTTATTGAAAGTAATCTTTCAGAATTAATTGATTTTTTTTTTTAGGTGTTGGAGTTTCTCTGTGATGCAGATGTACTGCTTTCAGGGAGGGGTCCTGCTGGGATGATATCCCCAAGACCCAGCTATACCCAGCAGATACAAAGTGGGATGGGAAAATTGTCTGTTTCTCAAAAGGGGGCCTTAGACTTGCTATTTTTTCCTCCAGCTGTTTAGAAAAGCTAGCACCTTCTGCCTGTGCTGGCAGACTTTTTCACTGGGACCTCTGTTTTTATTTTTAGGGTTTTTTTGGGGTGATTTGTCTTCGCATACGCAGCGTGCAAACTCCAGTTACAGCACTGATGATGTGGTTGTCCTGGTTTCCTTCTGGAACCTAGGGGTCATTCCTGAAGTTTGTCGCTTGAAGTTGAGGGCCATGAAAATACGATGTCTGCTCAGCATTGCTTGCTCTTGATTCAGTCAACAGTAAAGGATAACAAAAATGTGGCCTTTGGTCTTCTGTTCAGAAACCTTGGGGGTGTACAGTTTTGGTTTATTTTAGCTTTATTTTCTTCAAAAATCTGGAAGATTTTGCACTGGAGAGGTTTGCCTTCGTTTCAAACCTCCGAACAGTTTGACTGGGCAGCTGTTGGAGCTCCTTGCAAGACATAATTCTAAGCGCTGTTACAAATTGTAGGGCATGCACTGACTGTTTTAGTTGATTGCAATGCAAATGTATAGTAAGCCCGTCAATTGTATCCAGTGTTGTGATTACAAATCATTACAGTAAAGCAAGATTATTCAGTTTGTCGCAAATCCTTCTAGACTACACAATTAAAGTCGTAACCACAAGTATAATCCTGTGAGATAAAGTCACTTCATTACACAATCTCCTTCTGGTTTACTGTTTGCTTTATTTTGATGCCAGATTGAATAACTGAATGTTCCTGTGTAGTTAACTTCAATGGCAGCATGTCTGCTTTTTGTGTTGCTGCTATTTCTGGAGGATATTTTACAACCTTAAAAATACGGATATTGATTAATACAGTAGTTGGACAAAGCCCTGATGATTTTGGTTGTAGTGGTGGGAGAATCAACTTAAAAATGATGAAGTTTTAGAAAAGAATTGCTAGTTTTGTCAATCGGATATCTTGTCAGATGATCAGAAAATAAAGGAGTTGCGGTCACTGATAGGTGGTGTTAGGTGATGGGGTGGGTGACTGCGAGTAGGTCGGTGCCTCCCTGCAAAAGCAGTGGCTGCAGTTGCTCTGCTGCAGAATTACAACAAGGCAGAGTACAGCTGCTGAACAGGAACAAAATGAATAGTTGACTTGGAAATGGTTTTTAGACCAAATCAAACCTTTTTGCACGGTTTCAGATACCCGTCTCCTTTCTTGAGTGGTACTTGTCTTTTCCTGATGTTGGATGTCACGATGGTTCCAGTGTGAAGGAAACTGCAGTGCGCTAAGGAGCGACTTGTGCCTGTTGGCCAGAGCCCAGTGACTCAGTGTCAGAGTAATTCTGGTAAATACCCAGACTGCGAGAATCAAAACCTGTCGGGGATTTGGTTGTTGCCCTACTGATTAATTTTAATGATAATTGAATATCTGTGGCGATTATGCAGACTGTAAGCTCAGCTTCCCAAGCCCTGTATATTCAATTTCAAAATGCTGCTTATTCAGAGTCGGGTATATTTAACTCAGAAGGGTGGTCTCGATGTGGACAGGCTGTGCAGATAGGCAGGAGCTACTGTGTCCTTTGGAGTCGTGGTAACTAAGTCTGGCAGAGCCTGCTTCTCAGAGCCGTATCAGTGTATTGAACTGGGAGATGTCTTTAACCCACAGGGAATTTGGTTATGATGCGGCCTGCATAATGTTTGCAAAAGGCTTTTGCTGTGAAGGTGTTGGAGAGAAAGGAGGGAATTTTAAGCAGCCCTTGCTTGGTGTTTGCAAAGCTATTTTTGTTGATGCCACTAACCCAGGTAAAGCTTTCAATGACTCTTCTTCCCTGCCCCTTTTGAGCACAGCACTACTCCTGAGGTTTTCTGCTTGCAGCGTTAGCTCCTCCAGCACTAACCTGGGGTGTTTTCACTGCTGTTTGCAGAGGCTGACCGCACTGAGGCAGGATGTGTAGAAGGTCTTGTGCATCTCTCCAGGTGTCTCAGAGGGTCTTTGGCAGAAGACGGAATCTGTGTTGAGATTTTTTTGTATGAGAGGGGCTTTTCTCAGGCAAATTCCGTGGTGCATCTGTGTCTGCTGGAAGACCACATAGTGCCCCCATTGATCAAGGATAAAGCAAGCAACTGAGACCCAAAATGGGTGCTAGTGCCATAGGTATCCTGTGTTTTCTTGAACTGGGAAGAAGCCAAACTTAGCAAGGTCTTGATTGTTGCCTTTAAAAAACACTGTCCCTTTTCCTTTTTTCTGATCTTTCTTTTGTCTGTTCAAAAATAGAGCAGGAAAGAGAAAATAGAGTGAAAACGACTTTTTCACACACAATATTGTGACCAAAGCTATTACTTGGCAAATTCACTTTCTTCTCTGCTCTACACAGTTTTAAATCTGAGAACTGAACTAGTTTTCTCTCATATTACAGTAAATATGTAAGTAAGCAAAATCACAGAATTGTAGAATGGTTTGGTTTGGAAAGGACCTTAAAGACCGTCTAGTTCCAACACCCCTGCCATGGGCAGGGACACCTTCCACTAGACCAGGCTGCTCAAAGCTCCATCCAACCTGGCCTTGAACACTTCCAAGGAGGGGGCATCCACAACTTCTCTGGGCAACCTGTTCCAGTGCCTCACCACCATCATAGTGAATAATTTCTTCCTTGTATCTAATCTAAATGTGCCCTCTTTCAGTTTGAAGCCATTACCTCTTGTGCTATCACTACATACCCTTGTGAAAAGTCCCTCTCCAGCTTTCTTGCAGACCCTTTTCAGGTACTGGCAGGCTGCTATAAGGTCACCCCGGAGCCTTCTCTTCTTCAGGCTGAACAACCCCAACTCCCTCAGCCTTTGCTCATAGGAGTGATGTTCCATCCCTCTGATCATCTTCGTGTCCCTCTTCTGGACCCGCTCCAACAGGTCCATGTCTTTCCTGTGCTGAGGGCTCCAGAGCTGGATGCAGTACTCCAGGTGGGGTCTCACCAAAGTGGAGCAGAGGGGCAAAATCACTTCCCTTGACCTGCTGGGCCACGCTTCTTTTGATACAGCACAGGATATGGTTGGCCTTGTGGGCTGTAAGTACACATTGCTGGGTCATGTCCAGCTTCTCGTCAGCCAACACGCGCAAGTCCTTCTCAGGTCTCCTCTCAATCCATTCTCCGCCCAGCCTGTATTTGTGTGTGGGATTGCCCCAGCCCAGGTGCAGGACCTTACATTTGGCCTTTTTGAACCTCATGAGGTTTGAATGGGCCCATCTCTCAAGCCTGTCCAGGTCCCTCTGGATGGCATCACTTCCCTCCAGTGTGTTGACTGCACCACAGCTTGGTGTCGTCGGCAGACTTGCTGAAGGTGCACTCAATCCCTCTGTCCATGTCACCGACAAAGATGTTAAACAGCACCAGTCCCAGTACTGACCCTTGAGGCACACCAGTCGTCACTGGTCTCCACTTGGACATTGAGCTATTGATGACAACTCTGTGAGTGTGACCATCCAGCCAATTCCTTATCTGCCAAGAGGTCCATCCATCAAATCCATGTCTCTCCAATTTAGAGACAAGGATGTTGTGTGGGGTGGTGTCAAATATTTTCCTCAATTCCAGGTAGATGACGTCCGTTTCTTTTCCCTTATCCACCAATGCTGTAACCCCATCGTAAAAGGCTACCAAACTTGTCAGGCACAATTTGCCCTTAATGAAGCCATGTTGGCTGTCACCAATCACCTCCTTTTTTTCTATGTGCCTTAGCGTAGTTTCCAGGAGGATCTGCTCCCTGATGTTGCTCGGCACAGGTGAGACTGACTGGCCTGTAGTTCCCCAGGTCTTTCTTTTTTCCCTTTTTAAAAATGGGGGTTGTGTTTCTGCTTTTCCAGTCAGTGGAAACTTCACTGGACTACCATGACTTCCAAAATAGAATGGATAATGGCTTAGCAACTTCATCTACTAGTTCCATCAGGACCCATGAGTGCATCTGTTCAGGTCCCATACAATTGTGCACCTTCAGGTTCCTTAGATGCCCGTGAACCTTTTCTTCTCCTACAGTGGGCAGTTCGTCATTCTCCCAGTTCCTCCCTTTCCCTGCTGCAGCTTGGGAGGTGTGGTTGGAGCACATACTGATGAAGATTGAAGCAAAAAAGTCGTAGAGTACCACAGCCTTCTCCATATCCCAGATAACCAGGTCTTCCATTTCCCTCTGGAGAGGGCCCACATTTTCCCTAGCCTTCCTTTTATCACTGATGTACCTACAAAAGCTTTTCTTGTTGCCCTTGACATCCCCGGCCAGATTTAATTCTACCAGGGCTTTAGCGTTCCTAACCTGATCCCTGGTGGCTCTGACAGTTTCTCTGTATTTCTCCCAGGCTGTCTGTCCTTGTTTCCACCCTCTGTAGTCTTCCTTTTTGTGCCAGAGTTTGTCCAGAAGCTCCTTGTGCATCCATACAGGCCTCCTAGCATTTTTGCCAGACTTCCTCTTTGTTGGGATGGATCTCTCCTGTACTTGGAGGAGGTGATCCCTGAATATTAACCAGATTTTTTTTGGCTCCTTTTCACTCTAGGGCTTTATCCCATGGTATTCGACCAAGCAGATCCCTGAAGATGCCAAAGTCTGTTCTACTGAAGTCCAAGGTAGTGAGCCTGTGTACCCTTCTTGCTGCCCTAAAGATCTTGAAGTCCACCATTTCATGGTCACTGCAGCCAAGGCTGCCCTTGAGCTTCACATTCCCCACCAGCTCCTCCTTGTTTGTGAGAACAAGGTCCAATATAACACCTTGTTGGCTCCTTTGTCACTTGGAGATGGAAGTTACCACCAACGCATTCCAGGAACCTCCTGGATTGCTTATGCCCTGCTGTGTTGTCCCTCCAACAGATGTCACGGTGGTTGAAAACCTCCATGAGGACCAGTGTTTGTGAACATGAGGCTGCTCCTATCTGTCTGTAGAGGGCCTTGTCTGCTTGGTCTTCCTGGTCAGGTGGCCTGTAGCAGACCCCCACTATAATGTCACCAGTCCCTGACCTGCCTTTAATCCTGACCCATAAGCTCTCCGTTGGCTCCTCATTCAGCCCCAGGCGGAGCTCCATGCACTCCAGCTGGTCATTGACATAGACGGTGAGACCCCTTCCTCGTCTCCCCTGCCTGTCCTTCCTAAGGAGCCTGTCTCCTTCCATTCCAACACTCCACAGTCACAGGAGCCATCCCACCGTGCCTCCATGATGCTAATAAGATCATAGCCCTGTAAGCATGCACGGGTCTCTAACTACTCTTATTCCCCATGCTGTGTGTGTTTGCATAGAGGCATTTAAGTTGGGCATCTGATGAAGCTGACTTGCTGTCTGGAGTGGCTGGAATTCCTTTGTGCTGCTTTTCAGGTGCTCTCTTGCTGGCCTGTGATCCATGTCCAGGCTCTGGACATCTGTTGCTGGCACTGGCATCAAACTGGTAGGAGTGGGGTGGGTTAAGGTTCTCCTTCCCAGGCAGCTTTAATTGAAAGCCCTCTTCACCAGCTTGGCAAGCCTATGACCAAAGATATTCTTCCACTTCTCTGACAGATGGACCCCATCAGTCCCCAGTAGACCAGGTTTCTCAAAGCATGTCCCATGGTCTAAGTAGCTGGACCCCTGGCTGTGGCATCAGTCCTGTAACCATTTGTTGATTTGCTGGATTTGACTGGCCCTTTCAAACACTTTCTCTTTGACCGTGAGCGTTGATGAAAAAACTACCCATGCTCCAGAGTGCATTACAGCCGCTCTCAGGGCTCTGTAATCCTTCTTGATACTTCTCAGACTGCTCCTGGCTGTAGCACTGGTGCCCACATGAAACAACAGCAGCGGGTAGTAGTCAGTGGGACTGTATGAGGCTTGGTAGTCTCTCGGTGATGTCCCTGATGCAAGCCCTGGTAAGCAGCACACCTCTCTAGAGAGTGCATCAGGTCAGCAAATGCGTGCCTCCATACCTCTCAGCAGAGGCATGCCTGCTACGATCACCTGTCACCTTTTCTTAGTTGCGCTGGTTGTTACGTGGGGAGCAGACCGGGCTGCCTTACGCTCACCTCCAGTGTCTCTTCTGATGTGATGGGTCTTTGCTCTTTAGTCTGCAGTGTGGTGAAGTGGTTCTGCAATGTCACCTCAGGCTTTAGGGGAAGTCTCTTCCTCCTGCTGCTCCTTGCCATTGCAAGTTTCCATTCTTCTGTGTTATAGTCCCCCCTCCCTTCTGTGGGTGCCACTGGGGGAGTTTTTGGCTGTTTGGCTGTGGCCTGTGGGTCCACTGCGCACTGTGCTTGGAACCAGCTATCTAACTCCTCCACCTCCCTGATGTTATGCAGCCTTCTCACTACCTCCTGCAGGTCAGCCACCTGCTGCAGGAGGTCCTCCACCTGGGCACACCTGTTGCAGGCAGGTCTACTGCCTGTCCCTGCCTCAGGAGAAGGGTCTAGGCACTTTCTGCAGTCTGAGGTCTGCACTGCGGCCTGTCCCTTCAGCAGGTCCTTCTGGGTGGAGGCATTGGCCACCACTGGGGTAGGTGGTGCAGACCCTCCAGCTGGAGCTGCAGCCTTTGCTCTCAGATCAGTGCCCACCATTCTACCTTGAAAGCCCACCATCTGCCCTTGACCTGTGCAGATGGTCACAGAATGGTGCCCGGTTGCTGGGTTATGTGTACTTCAGGTCTCCCACTCAGCTTGTGGAATGCTCCTCCTTCAAAGAGGTTCCCTCCCATGTGAATTGCGAATGATATTGAGAACGAAAGCAGGGCAACTTCTCGCTGTTCAAATATGCTAGTTATGAATCATTGACATTCTAGACATGCTGTTGCTTTCTGAGCTAGTTCCCTTGCTGGTGGAGTAAAACAACTGAAAAAAAGCACGCTATTATAGTATTTGCTAGTTCTCAGTATTTAAAAATAAGAGCAGATTTGTGAATGTGTGAGCTGAAGGTAATGATGTTGTAGCTTCATAGGATTTAAGGCCAGTGGGGCTGTTAACCTTATATAGTTGAACCTCCTGTGATACATACAGTGTAGAAACTTGTTCAGGGGTCCTTGCAGCAGGTCTATAACCTTGATTTTGACCTACAGTTTATCTTCTGGAGAGGAATTTCTTCTTTTTAGTCTTCCTTTTATGGTGAGTCCATCATATCCCTTTGTAGCTTGTGCCAACAGCAAGCTGTGCTTGTTATAAGACAAACTAATCTTTCTAGCCTGAATTGGTCAAACTTCAGTTCTCACGCAATAGATCTTGCCGTGCTTCTTCTTACAAGCTTTACAGGTATGTGCTAGTCATCTCTTTCTTGTCACCACATCCTGTTTCAGGCAAATAGAGGCCACAAGCAAGTCAGCCACATCCAAGCCTTCTCATCACGTTTTTCTACATATTTTTGTGCTGTAAAGTAGGTTTTTGATCTCTCAAGTAGCTGTGGACTCTTTTCTGGGATCTTTATGATTTGTCCTAGCTGAAGTGTTGCCTTTGAAAAGAAAGTGGCTTTCTGGAAGTGGTCTTAGTAAAGTGGCATTATTTTTTTGTTTGCTCTGAGGCAAATGGATCATGAGGAGAAGAAAATCATCCTTGTGATGGCAGCCAGGTAGAAGTGAAGGGGAATCTACGTGGCTGCTCAGATGGATGCTGTGGCAGGGAGGAGTTGGGGTACAGTGCCAGATGTATCCATGACCTGAAACTGTGTGCTAGAGCTGTGCTGAAGCCTCTGCCATCAATTGACCTGGACGCTTGGTTATTTGGTAAGGGGGGTCCATGCGAGATAGACCTGCTACTACACAAGTGTATCATGGACATTGTTTCTGTTGGGAAGACAGGTTCATGTTGCAGGAGAAGATACAACCCTGCAGCCTCCTAAAGCCCTAGGAAAGGCAGGATTCAGTCCTGGCTCAGCATTAACGTTAGTGCAAGTAAAGGCTTCATGCCTGTGAAGCCAAATACCTTGCAGCATCTCAGGACTCTGCATCTTTGAAGTGGAGAAGACTGCACTGAAATCACCTGTATGCTTGGATGGCCTGTCTCTGCGTCAGTCCATGAAAATATGAAAGTTGCCCTTTTGTCTGTATGGTTGGTAGAGTTCTTCAGATCTGGTCCTATGTGACTTGCACCCAAGGCTAGGGGAAGGTGTGGAGATGCAACAACAGGTTTTTGTGTCCTTCCCCTAAATGGCTTATTCCTTTACTTGGTGTGAAATTTCTTTCATTGCTTACTGTTTTAAGTTTCTTTGTGCACAATAATTTATGGATGAGAGCACACATTATTAGAAAGCTTTATGTATTATGCACTGTGGGGACAACTTTTGAACATCAGAGTGCCATTTCTTCAGCTGTCTAACTTCCAATGGGCATGTGTTTTGGTAAGAAGAATGATGTCAATTAACCACATAACCTGTAGAAGTGCTGTTTCCTATGCTAATTAGTTCTTCCTCTGAGAATTGTACTTTTATTTTTTAAAGTGCGTTCATTCATCCTTTTCCTTTCAAACTTCAAGACTGTGTGAAACATGCATCCAGTTTCACTGAAAGAGTCTGAAACCAAAGACGCGAAGATTGAAAGGGGATTGATTTAATGGTTTAACTGCAAAATAATGATGAAACTGGGTTTGTAATTTTGTATTTGTGTTAAGTGGTCAATCAGTCCATTTTGTAGAGTGAGTGTGTAAGGCCTAGAATAGGGATGGGTAAGTAGTCATCTGTAGTTTCTGTGCTGAGTAGTGCCTTTCCTCCTGGGGACTTCTGAAGATTATTTAAAACTTTTTTTTACCAGAAGTTCAGGCCACAGACAAGGATTATCTTGTCTAGCAGTAAAATTCTGTTGCTACAGTTCAGCTGTGTTATGTCCATAAGCTGCACAAAACTGAGAGAAGCTTGCATTCAGTGATAGACCTGCTGTGAAAGTGCCTCTTCCATATGCAAGTCCGAGGGAGATCCTTGCTTGTGGCTGGCCCTGGGCTGCTTTCCTAGCTGTGGCATGTTGATGTTCAATTGGTTCTTTAGTGGTTGTCAGAGGCTGGAAGAAAGTGTGGAGTAGTGGGAGGTTGCAGATGAGGAAAAATAGCCTATGAAGTATGGAACCTCTCCAGAAATGTGTCTTTTCTGAGATGGTTAGGATACAGAACATCCATCGTGAACAAATGAGCACATCCGTGTTTCTTCGATTCCAGATTTAAAGAAGCATTGAAATCTAGGTTGCATCTGTCCAACAGATTTACATCCGTGTCAGTCTAGTGCCATATTTAAATAGTAACATAAGCCTGACACTGTGGAAACTGAATCCCATAGAATAAAAAGTAACTAAAAGTTGCATTATGTTGTGGAATAAGCATAACAAGCATACACATGTATAATTTATTACCTATAGTGGGTAAGTACTTAGCAACAGTCATAATAAACTCATTCTGTTCATTCATTTTTAGATCTTAGCATACTGATTCAGACCTTAACTGGAAGTGAATATACAATCAATGTGAGGCTTTTTATGCTGGTTTAATAATGTAGGCCTGCCGAGGATCTTTAATTAAATAATTATTCTTTGTTCAATCAGGATAGATTGCTTCACTATAGGGATTGCAGGCATGAATGTGCAAAATCCTCCTCGAACTGATCGCTTTTTAGCTGCTTACTGTAATCCTGCGTAAGTGATAGTCTTTGTCACACAAAGCAGTAAGAGCAACCCAAAAACTAGGAAGAAATTGTAGTCAGATATTAAAAATGTAATGCCTAATTCTGAGGTGATCAAAGAAAAGCATGCTAAGACACAATTTGGTGGTGCTGTGAACAAAGTTACAGCTGTCTTGACAAATGGGAAAGATTTTCTACAGGGTTCAGCTTCAACAGCTTGCTTTGTTTTTAGTGACAGTTGTAAGGTGTGCAGCATGTAGGGAATCAGAAAATCTGGGTTTTGGATTTCTTACTGGTAACCTCATGTATTCAAGGGGTGCCAAATGGAGCTGTTGGGAGGAGGTGCAATAAACTGCATGGTGTATGTGCCTGCTGTGTACGCCAGTTTGCATAAGAGGGTCTGCACAGGCAGAGCAGCCTTCTCATTTCTTCTGTCTGAGTGTATTGGAAATGCAAAAAATATGTTTGGCGTGGGGGCTGCTGCTTGTAGCATCGCACAAGGCTGACTTTGGATGGCCTCTGCTGCCGCGGCATGTCATTAATGCAGCTCACGGTGGCTGGACTGAGAGGACTTCAGTGTTTATTAGAGGAATATAATCATTTAAGCCTGAATAAGCTTCAAAGCTCTAATGTGGCTGTTTGGCCAACAGAAATGAGATGTAAATTTGTGCTGAATAGCCACTGATTACGGAAATATTATTAATGCGAGATTTAAAATTGATTTATGGGTGCAGTTGTCAAGACCTAAGCCATGAATGTAATATTATCTCTATGAAAAGCTTTGGGTAGATTAGAGACTAGGGAACAGTGGCAAAATAGTGCAATTGCTGGAGGGTCTAATATAGTATATGGCCCATCTATAATCTAGTCAAATTTGGTATATGCCTGAGAGGTTAGGCTTTGCCAGCACAGCACATGGGTAATTGTATCACTTTTCCTGAAATATTAGAAACCCAAGAAGTTTAATCTGTTTTATTTTCATTAAATGCACTTTTTGATCAAGTATTTTTTCTCTTTTACTGAAAACTTAGAATGTTTCCTCTCACTTTCAGGAAATTCTAGATAGTCGATGACAACGACAAAGATTAAGGATTTAGTTTAGGTTTTTGCAAATTTTCACTGTTGTGGGCATTAAAAATAAGCCAAATGCTTTGTGTTATTCCAATTCTAGTGAACAGTTAGAAGCCTCAAATAAATTTTGATTTATTTAAATATTAAGACAACATTAAAGTATCAAGGAAAACTTGCATTCTTGCTGCTTTTGAAAATTGTTCTGTGAACCTTTTCGTATCATCAGATCATGACTAATGTGAATAGTATCCCAAAAGCTTTGAAAATCCAAGTATTTGGTTATAAACCTAAAATGTATGTCATACTGTGAGTCTTTCTGAAAATCTGGCTCTGTCGGTATTCCAGTGTTAAACCATGTGATGTCAACACTGCTTGTTATGGCATTTGTTAAATTGTTTTGCAAGGAGTGTTACATTAAGCAGTGAAAAATGATTTAATGGTATTGTGTTTCTTCATTGCCTCTTTCATGCTCATCTCTGTCTTACCCTCAATTGGTGGCCTGCTGTTTGATATGGATGTTTTAGTTCAGATTTACAGAGAATTTCAAACATTTAAAAAAAAATAAAATTGTGGGTGAGGAGGCAGGCTTTGCAAGTAACACATTGCTTTGCTCTGGGTAGGGGACAGAGCAGTCTCTGATTAGGCATGCTAAAGAGGGGCGGATGCTCCTTTTCATTTCAGTTGCGCTGACCTCCATCTGGGTTCTCCTTCCATTTGGATTCTGGTCCTGACATCTTTCATTGATCATGCAAATGATCAAAGTCTGAGCAAAACTTCTGTCCGATTTTAATTCTTTGACATTGCATTTTGGTGTGCAGCACTGAAAAGTGTAGGTGACTTGATCCTGATATTTCTTCATTTTTCAGCAGCTTGAATTGTGCAGGTCTCTGAACAGATAATATATTTCATCATAAGCATGTACTGCAAATAATTAAGGTTTTAATTGTTCTTGTTTCTTACAGGATTGCTTGTGTGACTTGGTTTAGAAAATCATAGAATCATAGAATAGTTTGGGTTGTAAGGGACCTTTAAAGGCCATCTAGTCCAACTAGTCCTGCAGTGAGCAGGGACATCTTTGACTAGATCAGGTTGCTCAGAGCCCCGTCCAACCTGATACTGGATGTTTCCAGGGATGTGGCATCTACCACCTCTCTGGGCAATCTGTTCCAGTGTTTTACCACCCTCATTGTAAAAAATTTATTCCTTATATATAGTCTGAATCTATCCTCTTTTAGTTAAAGCCATTACTCCTTGTCCCATCGCAACAGGCCCTTGTAGAAAGTCCCTCTCCAGCTTTCTTGTAGGCCCCCTTCAGGTACTGGAAGGCTCCAATAAGATCTCCCTGGAGCCTTCTCTTCTCCAGGCTGAACAGCCCCAACTCTCTCAGCGTTTCCTGATAGGAGAGGTGTTCTATCCCTCTGATCATTTTTGTAGCCTCCTCTGGACCTGCTCCAACAGGTCCATGTCTTTTATATGCTGAGGGCTCCAGAGCTGGATGCAGCACTCCAGGTTACTACTTGTGTTTTGAGATGCTGTCTCAGCTTTTCAGAGATCTGTGTTGTTTCTCATCTTGTCAATAGTGCAGAGCAATCCAGGAACTATCAAAACTTTAGCATTATATTACACCAAGGGAGTTTTACTGAGAAGTCTCCTGCACAGCCTGCTGCAGAAATAAAAGGTGTGGCAGCAAACTTTACATGCATATTACACATGTAAAAGAATATTGAAGAATTATTTAAGTAGCAAATTCAAATGTTTAAAGAATAGGAGCTGATGATTATGAAGTTCTCTAACTTTAAGTGACTTCTGATAGGTCTTCTCATCTAGTGCTTCTTGAGAGGACCACTCATGCTTAGTCTCACAGTTTCAGCATGGGTCTTTTCCCTTTGGTGTTTTCCCTCAGCTCTGAGCAGTATGACTGTTTGAGTACCTTACTTGGCATTACTGCATGGAGGACGATTTCTAGCAGTCCTGATTGTGCACAGGACTTTGAAAGCTTGGCCCATGTGGAGTTGAAGAGATCCAAAACATTGTAAGATACAGAAGTATCCACCCAGATGCTTAAGTTCTCACTTCTAAAAATTCCTTTTTTTTTTTTTTTAAAGATGATTGCTGATGATGAGTTGTTCTGAGTACTGGAGTGTGCAGTTGGCAGCAATGGAGTTGGGAGGAGGCATGATGGTGCTGTGAACATTCACCCAACTTATTTCCCTCGTTTCCACTGTAGTTCTGTTTAATAGTGGAGAAAAAACATTAATCATTCCTCCATCTTTGCTAATCCCTGTCCTGCCCTCTGTCACAGTGCAAAGCAGTACTTATAACCTTGGCATCGAGTGATATTGAGCATTTTTAAATCTTGATGCAGTGGTGAGTAGCTTTTAATATGGATTAAGGCTCTTTTTCTCCTCTTAACACCTTTGCTGCGCACATGTTGAAAGAGGTCGTTCAGAAGCACATGTCTGACTGTTCCTTTAATGTTTCTGCAGTGAGAATTTGTTCTTTAAGTTCTTTGGAGGTTTTTTTGGGGAGTAGGGGTGGTAATGGAAGTGACTTTTAAAGTCTACTTTCTGCTAGGCAGGTATCACATGTGGGATAGCAGGGAATATGTGAGTGTTTGGTTAATATAGAGATGGAGAAAAAAAGTTGACTAGTCAGATGTGGCATGTCTCAAAAAGATGCTTAAACTTCCAGTTCATACCTCTTTGCAATTTACTTCCCCCACTTACATTTTAGTTTATGAAAAATGATCCTTAGCTTCTGGCTGGGAAATCTCCAGTAACGAGTGAGGAAACTCAGATTTACTTCACGTAATTAACTTCAGAATATTCTGAGGCTGTGTTAACTGGACTGTGCAGTTTAGTGGCTAGAGTAGAGTGGTGTTGTAAGAAACAGCAGAGAACTGCAATCTAGTAGTAAAATGAGAAGTGTAGCCCAAAACTCGTGGTATTCTTATTTGTTTTTTATTATTTTCCTACTTGTACAAATTGAGGGGAATGTGCCAAACCACCAGAAAATGTGAAGTTCCTTCTTTGGAAACTCAGCTTTTTAAAATAATTTAATTAGACCAGATTTCTGCCTGAGTAGGGAGATTAATCAGATCCTTTCTATCCTCTGTGTCTGTTGTCCATTATGTTTTTTGCTTGACTGGTAACTGCTGTCAGTAGGAATATATGTCTGCATTATAAATGTCTTGGTTGTAAAATTGCCATCCAAATGAGGCTTCAGCCTTGGGTGGGGGGAGTATCAGATGTGTGGAAATGGTAAGATTCCAGGTGGTTACAACAGTTTCTTGTATTTAAAGGTTCTAATAAACACTGGGCCAAATATTTTTTTGTATTGAACTCACTGCAGTTTCCTTTTGACACTGGCTCCTGCACTGAAAATGAGCTCTAAACACTCAAAAACTGGGCTGAATCTGTGTAGAAATCTTATCACCTTTTGTATTTTAAAAGCAGATGTTGGTATTGGAAAAGGAAAGTTTGTCTGCACAAGTAGTAAGGGTTTCTTTTTGTTTTGTAGCTGAAATTAAAAAAAGGTGTGTTTGAGTTTGGAAGAAATAGTTAGGGTTACGCTAGAACAGTTTTTGTATTAATTTCTTTTTTTGTATTCCTGCACTCTGTTTAAATTCAGGAGGAGAACATAGTGAACATATGGTTTGGGAGGCTGTCAAGATCGCTGTTTTCTCTTCTAGTGATATTTTTTTTTTTGTCCCCTTCCCTCCTTTCCTAACTTGATCCAAGTACATGAATTGCTTTGGTTTCCTGATTATTTTTAGTTAAAATTTGTGATTTACTGGAAAAAGTCACGCAGCTGTGACTGGTGTCCTGCTCCTGTCTGGCTGGTGCAGGACAGGAGGGGGGATGCCACAGGTCTGTCCCAGCAAGCAAGCGTCTTCCGCCGAAGCAGAATTTGAACTTTAAGCCTGAGATGTCACACAGGCACAAATGCTTAAAAATTGTTGCCTTGGAGCTCTCTTTCAAATCCAGTGACCTGGCAGTGGTGGAAGAGAGCTGGGCAAAGCCCTTTTGGCTTCTATTCTGCCTGGAGGTGGCATGTAGTGGTCACCATTTATCCTGGAGATCTTGAGCTACTTGCCATGTCTTTGCACTGCTCTTGGCACTGCTCCTCCATCGGGAAGAGCAGACTTGCAAAATTCCAGCACTGCGTCAGGTTACTGCATTTTTCTTCTGCTTGAGAGTGGTCTGGATCACTGTCTCTCGCTATGAGAGGGGACCAGGCTTCCCAAGCGCTCCATCAGATGCTGGTGGACTCTGCTGCAATCAGTAGGTTGTATAGGTTATACATAACCTCTTGCCAATGCCAGCAGTCAAAACAGAGCTGGTTTGCCTCTCCCAATTGGCCGACGTGGTCAGCATCACTTCAGAGGAGGCTACAAATAAGGTGACTTTTGGATACTTTGTATTTTGTGTTATTTGAGCAAGCAAAACCCTTTTTCTTTCAATGAAGACTGAAACACCCCCAGCAAAAGCAAAGACTCTCTTTTAATCATGTGGCTCCGGAGATGAAAATCTGAGCAATGTCATGCATCGCAGGGCATGTTGATAAAACTGGCAATATTGGTGGCACGCTTTGAAGTAGTTGAATTTTGGGTCTGCTGTGTCTGTAAGTGGTGTTTTGCAACAGGCAAGATGGTGACAGTCAGCTTTATTTCACAGCTAGCAGAGCTCTGCAAAACCTTCTGCAGTGCAGAAAAAAAGATGGGTAGTGCTCTGCCTGGCTTTCACTAGAGATTTAGCCTTAAGCGACCTCATTGAAATTACTGAAACTGCACAGAGGAGTGCCTGCTTCTTGTTTGCTTTAACTACAATAGCAGGTGGAAAGCTGGTAGGCAGCTAAAAAAAAAACCAACAAGGTTTTTGGATTTTGTGATGGCAGGGAAGGAGCAGGTTGCGAGATAAAGTTGAGCAGCAGGAGGAAATGTGTGTGTGGAAGCTGAGCTGGAGGCTATTGATTGGCAGCCAGGTCTTAAGATCAGCTGCATAAAAAGAAATCGAATAGACTGCCCAAATATTACCAGGATGAACGGCAGGATGAAAATAGCACAGAGCTGAATGCCAGGCTGGTCTGCCCTTCTGGAAGAGCGGCAGGTCTCCCCTTTTAACTTGGCATAGCGATTGCATAGCCCCACACCATGCTCTCGCCTGCACCAGTGTGTGCTCGTGCTGGGTTTGACAGCAGGTTTCTGGGGCAAAATTACCTCCTCTGTGGCCAAAGTGTGTGGAGTATCTCAGATGCTTCCACACATTCAAAGCCTGGGATCTGTGCCAGGCTTAACTTTCTCTAGAAGAAAAAAAAGGTGAAAATGCATAAATCCTTTTCCGATTTTACATCTTTGTGCCAGCAGATACCTCATTTAATATGCAAATGTTGCAGAGCTCCACATGGTGGTGTGGAAAATGAAATGGGAGAGCATGAGGCTTCATGCCTGTGAAATAGGTAGAAGGAACGCAGAGAGGCTGCACAGTCCTTGGAGGGAGAGAGTCCTGCTGGGAGGGTTCCAGGTAAGTCTTAGGAAACCTTTTGCTTAGTGCTATTAAGCTCCCTTTCCCTCTCAAGACTCCTAGGATTTTGCTAAATGCCTAATTTCTCTTTCAGAAGTGCTAGGATGTGTGGAATTAGGAAAGAGTCTTCAAATTTCCACACCACCTTTGGTGGCTGCTAAAGAGAGAGTGAGTTACTGAAGGCCAGTAACAAAAATTCTCCTTGCAAAATCCCTCCGAAATTACATAAACAAAAGCTCTGAAATTTGCATCCCTGCCGTCAGTGTTTGTTTTTTTTGGGCAGCAGCCTTTTTGCTGTGCTGTGGTAGCAAATTGCAGTCTGGGAATCCCGGAGATTAGAAACAAGCCTGAGTAGCAGACAGCTGGTGAATGTGTTTTAAAATTGTCCATTTAACCCAAGGCTGCTCCACTGAACGCTTTTTCAGCTCTTACACATTTAGTTAGATGTGTGATATCTTTGGCCTTTCCATAGGCAGACAGCCTGCATGAATTGCATGCTTCCTATTGATGGATCTGAGTGCAGTCTTGAGCTTCTGTTAACTCACTGTCAGTAGTGTACTGGAAATTTCTGATTCAGAAATAGGTCTTCTATAAATGATTTAACATCAGGCCATCGAAATGCATTTGTGCTTTCCTTCTTAGTGCTATTATAGATGTAGAGAAAACATTTAGCACCAAATTAATGGTTGCATTTTTGTTTTAATCCAGCAGACAGGGTTGATTTATATCTCAAAAATACGTGCTGCAGAGAGGAATTACAGTATTACATGATTTTTCAGTTGTACTTAATTTTTTTCATTCCAATATTTTCAGCTAGATGCTGTCTGTAATGTGGTGAGTTTTCTTTTTCATTAACTGTAAGGCCCTGCATTTCATCCTCTAGTTTGTATTCCTGTGTTAGTTGAAATACTTGTCTGAGGTCTGTAGTGATGGGGAGGTAGAAGGTGCAGGGGCTTATACTCCTGTGCCCTTCTCGTGGAGGGACATAAAAGCAGAAGGGTGGCAGGCTGCCTGCAGTCTCTGGGGGGAGGCAGCCCTGGCTGAAGAGAAATAAATGGTGCACTCCTACATGTAGATAGGAGAGAAGAAGATGGGATTAAATGACAGAGCAGAGATTTTGCACAATAGTGGCTGCGCTGATAAAATCTGGTTGGTTTTCCCTTGAGGATTATACAGAGATAAGCAGCCTTAGCTCATTAGCACCTCCCTTTCCGCTTGCTCTCTCATGATTGCTTTAGGTTTGATGGCAGGTGGTGATGGCAGGACTTGCTCTGATCCGGGGTGCAGTGCTGGAAATGCAGCACGTGCTGAAGCCTGAGAAGTTAGGCCATGTGCCATTTCTTACAGCTGAGATTAGACTCTGTCTCAGTTGACGTATTTGTGCTTGGACCTTCCTCCTCACAGTGTTTAGTTCTCTCAGTGCATGAAAGCAATCATCAGAATAACTGGATTTAGTTTTTGAACAAATGAGCTTTCTTATATTCTCTCCCCCTAACACAGCTCCTGGAGCGGTGATGGAAATGAGCTTTATTTTGTAGCTCTGGAGAGCATGATGGTTGAGTCTTCGAAAATTGATCTGACAAGTATTAAAAAAGAGAAGTGATGTTTTTTGATGTGCCTTCAAGTTAGGTCACTAATGATATTACTGCAACATCGCAGTCACTGCGAACGTCAGTTCTCTGGAAGAAGTACACACTGGATGCTCCCGAGATGTTGTGTGGAGTTACACTGTGTACCTTGTGGCCATCCATACACATTCCCACTTGCTAAAAGCAATCTAAGCAATTTCCAGCACTCAAATGCTTTTCACCACCTGCTGCTGGAGGTGAACGCTTCTCCATGTCTGCTGGTTGATGGGTGTGATAGTTTGAGTGATCCTCTGACCATCAGCTAGAAAAATCAGAGGTTTAAAGTTATTAAGGTCTTTCCTGGGCTATATTGGGGTGTGCTTACCTGTCCACTGGGCTGATTCAGCAGGGACCTCTGCCTGGGTCAGGGGGAGTTGAGGGGTTACCCTCCCTTTTCATCAAATGGAGCATTGCCACTGTGATAAAAGTAAGGCTTCACATTTATATAGTGTCATGTTAAACAAATCCACTTGGAAGCGTATACGTGCAACATATTTAGCACTTAATCACAGTAGCTGGAGAAAGATGCTTTTCTGCTTTTTAATTTTGTGTATGTAAACACAAAAGAGGGTGCTCTTTACTGGACCGTAGAGAAGCTAGTTGCAGATTTGTGTTATATTGCAGATTTTTCCTCTATGTATTCTCAATGACTCTACTCTTTGTAATGGTTAATTGCCTTGCTGCAAAGTTAGGCATGAATCCTGCACAGATCTGCCTAGCTTTTGCTGCAGGCATATGTTCAGCTAACGCCGTGGCACTACCAGGAAGGGTGAAGTGACAAGTACATGTTAATCACGGTAGGGTCATGGCCTGTTTGAGCCCAGGGACATAAAAAGGGTTTAGAAATGAAAATACTGCTTAGCATGACAAAAATGTCCTCAGGTTAGGTTCCTCACTTGGAAGACTGGTGGTACATGTGAACTGTGCTCTTCAGGGCGGGCGTGACTTGCTGAAATTGCAGAAGTCCCCACTTTCACATCCCAGGTCAGGGAAGAGAGGAAATGCTTTTCTGCTGGTGTTTATAACTCATTTTGGACTGTAGTATCAGGTTATGTTTTCATGCCACTTGGTGCTGCCATTTTAATTTAAAATTTAAGAACCGAATTTCCCTTAAAAAAAAAAATTCATCATTATGTTGATTCTGAGGGTGTTCCCTGTCAGCTCTGCAGTAATGGCATCTGGGTTGAGAAGGCTCTCAACTTCCTCTCAGGCTGTATTTCCAATGAAAAAATTGGCCTTTGGCCTTAGAAGCTATGCAGCTTGCAATATACCTATTACCTTGTACGGAAGCACCTTTAAATTATGTTCTGTGTGTTTGCTTTGTGCTGCATCTGCAGCTGTGACGAGATGCTGGCAGCGATGCTGAGCAGAGAATGGAAGAAGCTTTGGGAATTAAGCACTTGCAGATGAGCAGGTCAAAAGTAGAAGGGAACAAAACTGAAACCATCACTGCTTCTCCTGAGTTCTTCGGTGTGCTTATGTGGGTTAATCTAATCTCTGAATGTGACCCTACAGTTGTCAAAAGTAGAGAGAAAACACTAGTGTTGTGTCTATGTTGCAAGCACTGTTGCAGTGCTACTGACTGTGGTGTGCTGGATCAGGAAAAAACATTTCTTCCAAGTGATGCACTTCACAGTGTGGCCAAATTAAAATGAAAAAAAACCAGTTGCTACAATTCCACTACCAGCTGTGAGAAGTTACCTGGAGCCTGTGCAGCACACAAACAGCTCAAGATTTGGAGATCCCTATAACCTTTGTTGGAAGTAATCTTCTCTTTGCTTGAGCAGGAACTCCTCTGAGTAGCGCGCCTGGGGAGAGCAAAGGCCCATTTATTTCATATATCATTCTGCTGATTTTCTGGCAGGCTGTTTAGTGGGAGAGAATAGCTTGGAGAAGTGTGGTTGTCCTCGTTGCACTGGGCAGTGAATTGAGGATGTAGTAGAAAGGAGCCTGGGCGAGCAGGGACAGGTGGACTGTAAATAGCTTCGCCCCCACCACCATGTGAATGCATTGGAAAAAGTCAGCTCATGGCCCCACCTGCTTTTGTCTTGTTCCCTGACAAAGTACTAGTGGACAAACCCAACAGTGTGTTTTCCCACTTCTGAAATACCTGAAGCAAAAGGTTTTAATTAGCATCCTTTTATATTTCTAAAGGGTCTTTTGTCTGACTTGTATCAAGCCCCCAGTATGGAAAATTTTGCTATTTAATACACTTCCTTCCCCTTGCCCCCCCTCCCCCCTCCAAAGTCCTCCTGAGCCTCTGAAGCCCAAGTTGCTCTTATATGGGAAAGCTAAGATTTTGCAGGAGCTGTAACTTTTTTTTGAAAAAAGTAATACTTTTCCTTTTTATACAGTGGGAAGAAATTGGTGAGGTGGATGAAAACTATGCTCCGATACACACATACCAAGTATGCAAGGTAATGGAACAGAATCAGAACAACTGGCTTCTGACCAGCTGGATCTCTAATCAAGGGGCGTCCCGCATCTTCATTGAGCTCAAATTCACCCTGAGGGACTGTAACAGCCTTCCAGGAGGACTTGGCACTTGCAAAGAGACTTTTAACATGTATTACTTCGAATCAGATGATGAAGATGGGAGGAACATCAAAGAAAACCAGTACATCAAGATCGATACCATTGCTGCTGACGAGAGCTTCACAGAGTTAGACCTTGGTGACAGAGTTATGAAGCTAAACACAGAGGTGAGAGATGTCGGGCCTCTAACAAAAAAGGGATTTTACCTCGCTTTCCAGGACGTGGGTGCCTGCATCGCCCTGGTCTCTGTGCGCGTGTATTACAAGAAATGCCCATCGGTGATCCGCAACCTGGCTCGCTTTCCTGACACCATCACGGGAGCGGATTCCTCGCAGTTGCTAGAGGTGTCGGGTGTCTGTGTCAACCACTCAGTGACTGACGAGGCGCCGAAGATGCACTGCAGTGCTGAGGGGGAATGGCTGGTGCCCATCGGGAAGTGCTTGTGCAAGGCAGGGTATGAGGAGAAGAACAACACCTGCCAAGGTAAGGGTCTGCAAGAGAGGCTGCTGAGGTGACATTGCAGTCATGGCTTTCTTCTCTTGCATGTCCTTCGTGCCTGGTTGAGTTCGCAGTGGTAGGTTGGCCTCTCAGTTCCACTGAGGTCCTTTGAATGACCGTGACAGCATGAAGAGAGGGGCCTTGGCTGGATGTAGTGGGACTTGACACCTATGTGTGGGTCCTTCCAGTGCTTACAGGCCTGTGAACAAGGAGAATCTGGCACACCAGTATTACCTTTGGAGCACTGTGCTGTTTGATCCATAAGGCGATTGCAATTTTATGTGTTATTTAAAGCTTTATGTTATTTTTCCTTAATAATGGGGTTTCCTTAGAAGCTTGGTTTCTTTTTTTCTGGGCTCTACCAGGGAATGTTTGAAGTTAATCTCCCTATTCAAGACATGTTTTGTTTTTGTATTTGAAGGAGTATGTTTTTTCTCTGTCGCTCTATGGGGGAGTGGGAATTTGTTATGATGTGAGTTGAATGATTTTCCTCCCTGGTAAATAGTTAAATACAAAGCTGCTCAGCTGTTCAGAGTTAAACCTAAAGCCCTTCTGATAAAAATGCTTCTATTTGTGCTGAAGTTTTCACACAAGTGGCTGGCTGAGGTTCCTGAGTTACTGGTCAGCATAGGTCTCCTGAGTCATCAGGGCCTTGTGCAAGAGATCTAGGGTATCTGAAGCTCAAGACCTAAAAAAGAATAAAGAAGTGCAACATACTCTAAGAGTGTATAACCTCATTTTATGGTTTGCTGTATTACATGCTTGTTTATAAAATTGCCCTTCTGTTGTAACTATGTAACAGGTAGCTTAAAATCGATTTGGATGTGAAAGAGAAGGGGAAAGACAAAAAGATTTCAATGTAGTTTGGTTTTTGCAAAATTATTATATGTTGCTTATCAGTCCCATCTTAATTGCCTTGTACTTGGAGCTCTTAGTAATAGATAACCTGTGCAGAGAGATTGTGCTCCGGTCAAAGTCAGTGTTGCATTTTCTCTTCATTTCACTCCAGACACTCATTATTGGTGTTTGTTGTGTCGGTGCAAAGAATAGGTCAGTGCATATCCAAAGCAAACAGTGGCCTTGATCCTTTAGTCCTTGGTCACACACTGTGCCCCTGAAGATTACATAGTTCAAGTCTCTTCAAGGGTTGACTTGGAAAGAAAATGTAGGTATGTTTGTTTTTGGAGAAACCTCTAGTAAACAGCATTTGGAATGTACTTTTTGACCAGAACAGTCTCCTTTTTCTACAGATATAGTCAATACAGCAAAATCTGACTTGGTTTTTACTTTTCCTGTGCCAATAAAGATGCTTATTCTGTTTAGGGAGGAAGAAGAGTTGGACTTGATGTTTGATACTGCACAAGGGGAGCTAAAATCAACATTAGCCCAAGCTGAGGAAATCTAGACTGTCACAGTTGAGGGAAGTGGGTCAGACAGATCAGCAAGGATCTGCTTCATGGCTAAAAATACCATGTCCCAAAATAACACGCACTGGTTGGGTGCTGTGTCTAGACACTGACTTCAGTCACCTGCAAGAATTTTTAGAGGAAAGGGGTACATCACCTTTCAAATGCTGCCCTCCCACACTGCGTGAGCAGCATGGGATATCTCAAAGCACTCTTAAAGATCTCAAAAACAAGCAAAAAAAATACCCCACAAAACTGGACTGGTTTAAACTAGAAACCCAAGACTGTCTTTGAAGACCCTGCTGTGCCTGTGGAGTCATTGCATCTCTGACAGTGCTGTGATAGCAGTCTTGGGTGTGCCTGCACAAGATCTTAGTGATTTGAGGTTCTGTTTCTGTTTTGGGATGTGGGTTGTTTTTTTAACTTTATTTTTCTTGGTCAATTGAGAGGACAGCTCCTGGCCCTGCAATTTATGACTCTGTTGGGCAGGACTGTGATTATAGTTGGGAAGTGTACAGGTGCTTTGTGGCAGTGTACCCTTGACCTTCTGTCATAAGGCATACCCACGTAAATTACTCTTATACTTCACCTACAGCTTGCACCCTTGGCAGGAGTTTATCACTTTAATTTCTCTAAGAGCTGTTAAAGCCCATAATTCTCAATCGTAGGAAAGCCCTAAATTCTGTTACCAAATCAATGGGATGTTGGGATCCGAGTGCCTACAGGAAAGTCTGTTTGAGGCCTGCATTTGGATGTCCTGTGTTTAACCCAGGTCATTGTGCCAAGCGTTTCCTGCTGGTTGGCTCGAGATACGCAGTCCGACAGAAGATATTCAGCCTGAGGCCATTCAGGAGGTCTGCGTTCAGTGTGTGTGGAGTTCATGCTGATATCCTGTGTGACTAAAATGCTCTCTGGTTTGGATATGCTTATATTCACAAGAATGAGATCTTTTCCAGGACAGTAAAGTTTAACTTTGCAGCCCACAAGCAGAATAAGTAACACCAAGAAAGGTCCTATGTGGTTGTGGCTACTCCCCCCCAGCCAGACCGATGTTTAGGAAATGCACTTCATACTCCTGGTTGACATAAGGATGGTCTTGGCACTCTGCAGTGTAGCTTTGACAAACACCTAAATAACTTTTGACTTTTGCTTTGTAAACCACTTAGGTGCATCTTGCAAGGGGTCTCCCTGCTTGTTTTCACTTAGGCATAAGGAGGTAATTAGTGACCATGCTTTGGGAAACATTTTCAAGCCAGAAGAGCCTGACTTTGTTTATTAAAACTTCTCCTGCAAGGATGACATTTTCCAAAGTCTAGTGTCACGTCTGGACAGAGAAGACTACACTCTTTTATCAGAGGTGATGTAAATCCCAGTCACCCTCACAAACATATGAGAACTATTGAAACCTCTTCTGCCTACAAATCATTAATTGGCAACAATGTTCTGAATTCATTATCTTGTCAGCGGGGTTCCTGTTTGAAGGAAGAACTGACAGTAACAGCTGAGCAATTTCTCTCGCGGGGGACACTGAGGTTGTATGTATGACATGGTCTAATCTCCTTATATAATGTACTTGCTCTCTCTATTAATATAGGCAGCTAGGTAGTGGTTACTGTAAAGAACTCAAGCTACTTGGATTTTTACACCTCCTTTGGCAACATGGCCAATTTATCAGCAACTGCTATGGGACAGCTAGAGGTAAATTGTGGCTGTTTTGGGATGTGTTTATAAAGGAATGGTGTTAAGGTTCGTTATTTGCAAGAATAAATTGCTGTACTAGTTAATAAGAGAAATGAAAGCAGTTATTCTGTGAATTTCTATGCTGGTTTCTGGAGTGGTGATTTGGTGCCACTAAAGGACTGATGGTTATTATCTTTGTCTCAGTTCAGCTGGTGCTGTCTGAATAGGTCCTTGAGGAAATGTTCCTGAGCATTTTCACTAGCCAGAAAATGCCCAGTTTCAAGTCAGTTTGGCCAATTTCAAGTCTACTGATGGTGGTCTCCTTAGCAGGCAATACTCAACCAAAGTTGAGGACCAGATCTTAAATGCTGTGAAAAGTAATGCAGCGCCACTGAAGTCTCTGTCTTTACCCATTTAGGGCTTTGGCCAAACAATTTATCTGCCCAGTCTGTGCTTTCCTTCTTTCTGCACTGACATAGGGGAGTTTTATTGTAACTTCAGTTTTAGTTGCTTACTGTATACAGCAGGGCTCACCATTGGGGTTTGCATAGGAAATGAATAAAGTCACTATGAAAAGGGCACCTTCTGGCACTTCTCTTGGTATTCATCCTCACCTTCAGCCCAATATGTTCTCAGTGAGAAGCAAGAAGTACTTATTTTTATGCCTGGAAAGGCTGTGGGGCCCATGCTACTGGAAGGAGGGGATGTTGACGTATTAAGCTAATGAGACCCAAATACACTTGCAGTGGTGAGGTCATGCTAGTGACCTGGGGGCTACAGAGAGGTAACTGCGAAGGTAATTGATTTGCAAAGCCTGATATTTTGTTCAGCTGCTTTTAGAGCTGAATTGCAAATTAATTAAATATTGGAGGGGGGAGGGAGGGGAGAAAAACTGCACTGAATGAGAGCCAAGCTGAAAAGGCAAGTAATGAGTTCAGGAGGTTACAAGGCTCTCCTTTCCAAGAACTGGTGCATGCTGCTACCTGAAGAGACATCAAAAGGAGTACAGCTGGTTTTAGGCAGCTACAAGGTACGGACAAGATTACAGATATTAGAGGTGGACAAAATAATGGAGGAAAACTCAGTGAAATCTTTCTTCTTGCCTTCTTCTGAGGAAGAACTTTGAAACCAAGGGCTGGAGGGAGGATGGGTTGGGGTATGGTGTTCTTGTTTTAGAAGAGAATTGCTGCCAGAGGAAATACTTGCATGTTTTTTTGTAAAACAACTCTAGAATGTTCAAGCCCTTCTGCTGTCTTAAATATTGATGTTTGATTATTCTGCCCTTAATCAACTTTGAACATACCTCAGTGCATTTACAAAACAATATTTATTTTTGCTGATTGTTCGTTACTTGTGTTGTGATTCAGCTGAACTCTTGCCAAGAGAAATGAGAATTTCTTACAGAAAACAAGGGCTGAAGAAAAATCATGTATTTGCAGGTCTTTTATTCTGGATATAATTAAAACTAATTAGGTAGCTAGCTTGTGTAGATCAGAAGTTTACCTGCTGAATCAGTTCTCGGGTGATTTTGTTGCTGGCTGATTGTGGGCGAAGCAGTTACTCATCTTCCTCCGAGAGCAGTGCAATCAGCCCAGACATTTGAAGGTGCTTTCTCAGGGTGGTGGTTGCCCCCCTGTTGATCAACTATTGGGAGGATATTTGGAGGCAGTTGGTTTTTTGCAGCTGTTCAGGGGCAGGCAGGCAGAGGTAGTGACCCTCAGCTGTTGTGTAGCAGAAGGCATCATCTGTGGAGGGTTGGGAGGCAACTGAGGGCTTGCAAAGGCAGTGATGGCAGAGCCATGCTTGATGACTATCATGCTTCTGTGTCTGCACAGCAGCTATCCCAGAGGTGACTTGTGAATGAAACACACAGCTGATACTACAATAAAAATCCCCTGTATTTTTAACAGATTCACTGTGTGTGGTTTCCTCAGGTGAGCAGTGTTGCAGCTCATCTGGTGCCTTCCCTGGCCCCTTATTTCTCAGAAATGGAAATGTGCTGCTGCATAGGTAACCTTATTTTGGAGCTTGGGCTTTTGCTCCAAAGCAGCCAGTATTTCTTTTTTTTGCATCTGATGTAGGCACACGAAGGGGGCAACTTTTCAGCCCTCTCCACAACTGGCTTGTGTGCCTCTCTGCCTCAGGTTGGCTGGATTCTCACTCTGAGCTCCTTGTTACGGATGCTAGAAATCCTGCCTGTCTTGTGGGAGACTTCTCATATGGGTCTCAGGTGAATAAGGCAAGTGTGCTTTTACCCTTGTGGTGGACTGGAAAGCAGGCAAAGTCCAGGGATTTAAAAAAAAAAAAAACACCCCAAAAAAACCTCTTTTTAATTGTTCTACTGGGAGGTGATTACATGGCAAGAAAAACATTGATGGAAATATTCAGTATATGAAGAATACTGAATTTGGTAATACAGTTGCCCCTTCGGGGAGTTCTTTGCCCATCATTCATACTTGTCATGCGTTTTTCTGATTAAAACCAAATTGGCTGGGAGTGTAGCATGGTAGATGTTTATACAATTATGAGCTGAAGTGCCTAGTTAATTTTAATTAGGCACAAAACCAACCAGTGTCAGAATATCTGAATTTTTGACCACACAGTGTGTATTATTTTTTCAAATGTAAAGAAAATCACTTGAATGTGACATTTCAGCAAAGCAGTTGTCGCTGGAGGGGCAATGGGTTTTATTCTGTAGAGAGGTGCATGCATGTATATATTTAGGTGTTTTCTTCTGCAGCTGAAATAATTAAGAAGAGCATTGAAATGTTTTCCGCAGATCAAAGCTGTGTTGCAACGGGATTGATGAAATATGACTCTCTGCCTTGTTTTATTTTGAGTGTGTGTTTGCCTTCGTTCTATGGGGCATGGTATCTGTGTATGCGCAATATATTGTGCTTTGCTAATGGGTTGTAACCTTCTGCACTACCTTGTGTGCTCATAACCCTGATGACTCTAAAGACCTTTCCTCATTCTGCAGTGATGCTTTTAGGCCATTACTTTGTCCGGCTTAACCTTACTGTTCTTTGCAATGTGGCTGCTGTGCAGTCACCTTCCAGAAGGACAGTTAAGGAGTACTTTATCTCCTCCCCCCCCCCC
>Ga0065711_1003383_pt1 | contig 28227 bp, 16 predicted proteins | sample Hoacrofraction12_FD_59098 | JGI IMG/M metagenome (GOLD analysis project Ga0065711, IMG submission 59098) | Hoatzin crop microbial communities from Cojedes, Venezuela - Epithelial fraction 12 v2 (version 2) | ecosystem: Host-associated > Birds > Digestive system > Esophagus > Crop | place... | reverse complement strand
CCGCCGCTCCCACCTGGTGCACGCCGTGCTCCCCCGCCGCGGCCAGCGCCTCCGCGTCCCACAGCCTGACGGTCCCGTCGTCCGAGCCGCTGGCGCACAGCCCGCCCTGCCCGGGGCAGCGGCAAAACGCGAAGGCCGAGATCCTCTCCGTGTGCCCGGCCAACTCTCCTGCACCGACAGCGAGCGACGCCGTGGCACCCTCCGCGGGAGCACGGCGCCTTCCCAACCCAACCCAACCCCGTCCCCCCAAACCCGCCCCGGGCTCCCGCTGCCCCTCGGTGCCCGGCGGAGGGGCCGGGTGCCCTCTATAAAAGGCCGGAGAGGGAAGGGGGGGGTGCGGCCGGCGGGCCCCGGCTCCCCGCAGTACCGTAAAAGGCGGGGGCGGCGCCGCCGACATCCAGCAGGCAGACGCGGTGCCTCGCCGCGAAGCCGAAGAAGCGGCCATCGCTGCTGGTGTCGCTGCAGCGGCTGCTGTACCAGTTGGGCGAGGCGGGCAGCACCCGCACTTCTCCCGCCACCGCCGCCATTGCCGCCGTGCCGTGAGGCCGCCGCGGGCGCTGCCGCCAAGCGCCGCGCACGCCGTCGCAAACCGTCGCAAAGAGCGCGCCTCACTGCGCGTGCGCGCAGAGCGCCTGCCGTGAAGCGAGGCGGGGAAGATGGCGGCGCGGCGGGTGGTCGGCGCGGGTGAGTTTGAGGGGACGGAGCGGGGCGTTGGTTTTGGGGGTTCTCGGCTGCTTTCCCCCTGCTCATTGGTCTGCTTCCCTGCAGGTAGTGCCTGGGCCGGCGGTCTCCTCGGATGGGCGCGGCCGGAGAGGTGAGTCTGGCTCTGTCGCGACCCGGGCGCAGGCCCGTCCCTCCGGCGTCCCGGGCAGCGGGGCTTGGGCCGCCTCGCTCAGGGCGTCCCCGAGGCCCGAGGCTTGGCCTGCTCGCCCTGCCCCGGAGCTGTGGGGAACGGGTCGCTCCGTGTCTCTGTAGCGTCTTCCGAGGTGCTTGGAGATTGTGGTATGCTGGAGGTGTCTCTCTCTCCTCAGTCCTTTCTGTCGGGCATCCCGGTTTCCTCGGCTTCATGGTGCAGGTCACAGTAACGTAGCACCTGTTGCTCCCCTCTATGCTCTCTGCAGTCATTGCTCTTCTGTAGTTGCTGCACTTTCCCCTGGGTGTGGAAAAATGGTGGAGTTGTGCCGAGGGAGCACTGGTCACTGCTGGCCGTATCCCTGACTTCAGAAGAGAGACTGATGCAGGTGCTCAAACTGCAGAGCTTTGCTCTCTGCTAGAGCCCGTGGGGGTAAATTGCAGAGACCTGTGTCACTGAAGGAAAGAGAAACAGCGTTGCCTGTGTTTTGCTTACTGCCCTGCAGTTGAACAGTTAACATGCTAATTGTTTTACTCAGTTCTTCTAGGTTGTCTGTCTCCTGCTTGCTGCTTACGTATGATTCTTTCTAGAAAGGTGCTCGGCTTTTTTCTTTCCTGTTCCCCTTACTTACCCATATATAATGTGCATTTGTTCATTGCTTGTCACTATTTTATTTTGCTTGCAGTGTGTTTGTGTTCGCTTATTTCTTCTAAAATTATGATAAATAGAGTTGCCCTTCACATGAGGTTGGATTATCTTAAGATTGAGGGAATGTAAAATTCCTGAGTTTCTTGAATGTATTCATATGTTCTACTAATGCCAGGCAGACAATACTTAGTTCATTAGTTTTTAAGTTGTTAAATTGCAAAATGATATTCATATGCTTGTCAAATGTTTTTTCTGTATTAATCAATGATACTATGTCTGCTGATGATGAATTGTTGTCTTGAGTGAAATTTTTAAGTATTAAGCAAATAAATCGGTTTTGGTAAATATCTGAAAAAATAATATTCTGTAACACTTAAGTGTGTGTATTATGCTACACCTTACTGATAGGATGTGAAAGCTTTAAGGTGTACAATGCCCTCTTGAAGCCAATCAGCGTGTTCTGTTTGCCAGTAATTTTTTAAATGCTTTGCACAGTTTGGCTGCGCACACCAAGCTGTCCAAGCCTTAGCAAAACCTGCAATATCTACTCTCGAACTCACCTCTTTCTTGTAGTTACGAGTGGCTGCCCAGTACTGCTTTATCTGGTCAGCAGGGGGCGAAATGGAGCTTGATTTTTCTTAATTGGAGGTGAGCAAACGGACTGAAAACTAGAGTTTTTTGCTATCGTCTGTGAGTCCCTTGAAAAACTAGAAATTTTTACTGCTGGTGGTGGAAGTTAAATTAGTATTGGTTAGTCTTGGAAAAGAGATAATTTTTTTTGTGTGAGTAGTGAACTCCACGTAGGAACAAAGAGGTGACTGTGTCTTTGTGTGACGATCTGGGAACAGTTAGTGTGGAATCTCGTGCTGTACCAATGTCACTTATGATTCATGGTTTGCTTTAGGAAGCCTGAGGCTTGTGGTTGAATTAAAAAGCCCTTTCAACATAAACTATAAAGGACTTCAACAATTTTATTTTGTGGGTAGTCAAATGTGTCAATCCTCCTTATCAAGACAGGTGAGTTCACAGTTTTCCAGATAAACTGTGCAGGAACAAAGAACTCTTGTGTTCAGCAGAAAAGACTGTGGTCTTGTCTTGCAGGTGGTTAGCATCTGGTAGCCTTTTCCCTCTGTCATGCATCCACACAAGCACATCTCTGGAGAAGATTGGGAAGTGGGAGAAGAAGAACAGGATTGTTTACCCTCCGCAGCTGCCCGGAGAACCTCGCAGACCAGCTGTAAGGATACACCTGTGAATTTCCTTACCTGTTTAGCAATTTCTGAACAGATTGTCACTGTCTTTGAGAGACTCCACAGGTTTGATAGCTTATTCATTTGTTACTAAAGATTTGAGTCAGTTTGGCATATTTATATTGTAAAAGTTAACATCACTTTGAAGGCTTTCCATTTCTTAATTATATTGGATCTTCAGATTGCTTGTAGCTGATCACCTACCTAATACGTGACGCAAACTGCAAAGGTACCATCCACTGTTTGTAGAAGTCTGAGCTACAAGGAGGTAGAAGTTACTGAGGATATACCATTATAAACTTGCTTGGTTTGTACTGATGGTAAATAACTAGAGAAGAACGTGATTGTGTTGTTGTTTCTGTGCACAAGGATAGAAATATAACTTTACGTGAGTAGTGGAACTAGTGGTGCCTGTTTGATGTAGGTACAATAGAATGCACATTCTTTTCACTGAATTTCTCTGTGTTACAGATTCTCTGAGGTCTGATAATGTGTTGCCTCTTGCTGTGACCTTCCTCTTAGAGCTGTTCAGAGGTTGTTTTCTGTCATAGTGGTTGCTTGAAATGTTTGCTACAGACTGAGAGATTCTAAAGTTACGTGGGGAGGGGCAAGTGGGTATATGCATGTGATTGCAGAAGTGTGTTTTTTTTTCTTAGGGAACCATTTTATATGTACTGTACAGTGGGGTTGTTTCTTCAGTCTGTTGCATAATAATTTGCATTTTACTAAACCATAAACTGAAGTGAAGAATCTAAAATCTTTTTGTTACCTGTGGGCTCGGTGTAGGCCCTTCTGTTGGCTGATCAAGACAACTTTTGGAAAAGTCACCCTAAGAAACATAGTCAATTTTTAAAATGCAGTCATAACAGTTAAGTTTTTGATAACAGCAGGTTTGTGCCTGTTTCTCCCTCTCCTCTCTTATTGATCATTTTATAACGGGAGTACAGTTAAATGTGAGCAGAAGCAAGCCTCTTAAATTAAGTCGTGCATGAAAACTTAAGTGTTGTGGATTTGATTGAGGTGAATTCTTCAGTATTTCCTCACTCTGGAGAACTGATATTTTTGGAATTCCATTTTTGTAGCTGTTCTTCCCTGGAAATTAATGTGTTGTGGCCTCTGTTAGGCATACTGCTCAGCAAAGTAAAGTATTTGCATCTCGAAAGAATAGGGGTTTTTAGACGTGTCCTTTCGTGGGCCATGAGCATTTATTACTTCTGTGAACATTATGGCCTAGGACATAGAAATACGTGCTGTGTACTTTGCTGACTAGTGCAATGTATGTGAAAATGCAGTTATCAGTCATCTTGCTTATTAAATCAATTTTTTATCTGTTCAAATTTGTGTTGATGTGAAATTTTACTAGCTGGTTTTGGTCCCTGTTGGTACCGTAATAATGTTAAATGGCTCTTGGGAGACAGCTCTTCATGCCAATCATGCTTGAAACCCTGTCCACTTCTGAAGAGCTAATTAAGTTCATTCTGGTAATATTGTTTAGTTGCTATCCCAGTAAGTTGACTTGACAGCAGAGTAATGTTTAAGACTGAATGAGCATGCTAGTCTTGGACTGCTTCAGAAGGTGGGGAGGAGGAGAGGAAAAGATGATGAAAAATCCTCTGATTACCCTTTTCAGTGACTTCTGTTTATAAACTGATTCTCATAAGATTGTATTAAAATTTTCTGTGTGCTAGCTGCTTTTTTATGATTCTTTCGAAGGTATACCTGATTTGCTATGTTCATGCTATAGTGGGGGAAGTCGTACTTACTTTATTCCTAGTAAGAGAATAGATTGTGGAGCAGATGTGTATGCTCCATTCTTGTTTTCACAGCAAAATTACTGATCCTCTAACTTTTTTTTTGCACCTAGGAAATATATCACTGCCGGAGGGACATAAAGTACAGCAAAGATAAGATGTGGTATCTGGCAAAACTGGTAAGCAGAAAGTACTTGGTACTGTATTTCTTAGAACACAAAATTTGATTGCTCTATTTGCCTTAACAGCCTAGTTCAATCACAGTCTAATCAGCATCTTCATAATAGAGTCGTGGGGAAGAGCTTGCATCTGTGCAGGCGAACAGTTGTTTGTAGTTTGGTTTAGCTGCTTTATCCTAGTATGGTCTCAAGTGTGTACCCAGGATCGTATGCAGATTATGCACCATGTGAGAGTTTTCATGTTGATTTCTTCCTAGTGGTAGATGGCAAGGGGAACTTGGAAGAACAGTAATGGGCTGTTTTTCTCTAAGAAAGAAGCAAAATTGAATGTTTTATCTAGATTAATTAAATATTTAGCTCAGAAGTTCTGTATGTAAGATATTCTATTGAAGAAATGGTAATTAAGGAAGCTAAAGTCTTTTGATTTGATCTTTATAATGGCAAAATAATTTAAATACTGTCTTCTGAGAGAAAAGAAAGACATGTAATTGAAGAAGTTAACTCTAACACTTTGATTGCAGATAAAAGGAATGTCCATTGATCAGGCTCTTGCTCAGTTGGAATTTAATGATAAAAAGGGAGCAAAGGTGATCAAAGAGGTATGTAGTAGTACTTAACACCCCTTGTTTCAACAAAACTTTGAAATCAATACTTGTCGCCGGAAGTTTGGAGATGTTTTTATTTCTATGTTTTTGTGTGTTTGTTAAGCCTGTTGGGAGCACAGTCAAACAACATATTTTTGTAGCAGTCGTGTAACGTAACTTCTGAATATGCAGAGGTCACTTGTGCTGGCTGTTTTAACTTGCAATGATAATACGTTACATGTGGGTACCCTCTCTAACAATGGTTGGTGTGTGATTCATGGTAAATAATGCAGAATCCTTGTCACCAATGGCTGCTACATCTGTGTGCTTTGGTTTTTAAAATCGCACAAGATGCAGGATATCAAGGACAGGACTGAGTTCTGTAAAGGCGTGGAAACTTTGCATACACTGTAGTTGTTAGGAGTCTCAAATTACTTGTTTTCTTGGCCAAAGCGTTGATTTCTGGCATAATAATGACAAAGTATCATCCTCTACTAGCTGAAAGTATTGAATGGCCTAAGTTAATTTTGCCCACCTTAGGATTTGTTTCTAGTCCTATGCCTAATTAGACAAAGGTCCGTGGATGGAAGGCTGACAAATGCTGGTGGAAACCATATTTTCCACTCCCTTTCCTCCCCCCAAAAATGTGATGAAGTTGTGCTTGAAGCTTTTCAGTCTGTATGCGAAGAACATACTTATGTAAAAGATATCTACGGTTTAGCAGTTTTGATCTCTATAGAATAGTTTTTCTCTAGCTGACTTAAATTTGCAATTTCGTCCTTGTTATCTAGAGATAAGAAATAGTACTGCTTAAATTCCTACTCAGTATTTCCATTTCTTTTCCTTTTTTTACAGGTTCTGTTAGAAGCTCAGGAAATCGCAGTAAGAAATCACAATGTGGAATTCAAATCAAATTTACATATAGGTACATTTTTTCTTATTTTAGTGCAGAAAAATGTCATCCTACCTTAAGAAAAAGTTTTATCCTTAATAAAGTTTTGTTACTTTAGATCAGCAGAAGTGAACAGAGGGTAGTTTCTGGTAATCTTATCTTTACCAAAACGTGAAAGGCGTGTTCTTCTGACTTGCAGCACAACTGAAATTAGTGTGTTTGTTGAGCCTTCAGCCATCAGTTTGTTATCGTTGGTGTCTGACCGGTGTTCATCTGGCATCTGCTAGATACATTGTGTTTAAGATGCATTCATCTGAGAGTGGAATTTCTGCTCCCTGTGTCAACAGCAGGTCCCAAAGAGTAAGATGCTTGATGTGATTATGAAAGACCAGACAATAAGAAGCAAACTGTTACTACTTTTTTACTGCTGCCAGTAAACATAAACACTGGAAGCTTTATCCGTGCTAGTACTACTAACTAGCTTTGCAGGATCAGAATCTAAACTTCTGTTAGAAACAGTATAAAAGTGGATTAATATTGGCAATAGACTTTTTAATAAAAAGGCTTTGTTATAGATGATTACAGAATAAGCTTGTAATAACTACTGCGCTTTCTTGCCTAGAAAATATTAGACAAATGTTCACTTGTAGGTGTTTTTAGGCCCGAAGAAAAAAATGCCCACTTTGCCAAATATGGTGTAATTATTGTTAAGCTGATCTCATAAGCTTGAAGTAACCTGGACTGTAGAGTAGATTTGATTAGAATTCTTTGGAGCCTTCCAGGCTTCTGCCAGAAGAAGGTTTATCTGCCTAGTGCAGGACTGGATGTGTAGATAATGAAAATACCTATGATGAATGGAATAAAGGGAGAAAGGAGGGAGGATGAAGTCTGTAAGACTTCTACAGGAATTCACACATTTTCACTGAAAAGCGGTGGAGTTAATACCACCATCAGAAGAGCTATATAATCAAGTAGCTGCTCAGTGTAGCTTCCTTTGGATTTGTCCTTTGCTATATATTTATCTTTACATGCATGCTTTCTAAATTCACCTTTTTGGTGCTCCTGAAGAGTGTTTAATTCAGTTAATGGATTCCTCTATAGCAGTAATCTGCTAAATGTAATAGAAGAAAGACGGAGGAGAGAATCCCGAGTAGAATTAGCTTTTCATATGCAGTCATGAGAAATACACTGGCAAGACAGTGTTTCAGTTGCAGATATGTAGTCGTTCATTCTTGACTGAGTCGTCTTCTCTCCCCTCCCGCCTTTTTCCTTCAGCTGAGTCAGTGGCGGGCAAAGGCCACTATGTGAAGCGGATTCGTTACCATGGCAAAGGCATGTTTGGCATCATGAATATCGTCAGGTGCCATTACTTTGTGAAGTTGGTGGAAGGTCCTCCTCCTCCTCCAGAGCCACCAAGGACTGGTTTTGACCAAGCAAAAGAATATGTGCAGCAGCTGCGAAGTAGAACCCTTGTTAATACACTGTGACAAACTTTCGTGACTGTATAGATATTTCTTGTTTGACAATGTAGTTGTATAAAAGAATAATTAAAATCATGTTTTAGTTATGTCTCTGGTGCTGCTGGAGATGGATGATGCAAGAATGATCACAAGCTGTTTTCTTAATTGTCAAGCCATAGGTAAGGAAAAACCTTGGAAAAGTGGTAACAGATGTTACTTTTTGTGAGTTACTTGGACGACAGCATTCAAGCTCTACTCTGGACTATCAAATCTAGAACATACAGCACCATTATAAAACTTGTAAGGATCTGTGTTGTCCTCAAATTCATGTGGCTGTCTTTGTTATGTATGGTTGGGTCTTTTGTTGTGAAAATATGTGCTTCATGGTCACATTGCAAGATCAAGACTTGGACTAAAATTACTAAAATTTGACATCTTAAAGTTGCTACAACAGTGGAACAAAACAAGAAACAATAATAGAGGTTATCGGGCATCAATTTATGGTTTCTTTATCTGGGCCGTAATGCTCCTTCCCTACAGCCTCTGTTGTGCATCTTAGGCATTGTCTCTGGGAGTGGGGAATAAAATAATCATTTAAAGTTTGGGTTTTGACAGAGTCGGTAGGTGGCAATGTTTGGTTTGTCAGAGAGGGAAGTGGCAGTGAAAACTTACAGCATGTTGAAAACTCTTCTCAGTTCTGACCATGGCATTAACAGTCTGATGTGCGCGTGGAGTTCAGGCTGTTCTCTGTGGAAGCTTGATGTGGGTAACAGGCACAATATGGAGAAGCGCTTGTTGTGGTGAAGAATGAGCTAGTTGTTCTGCACTGTCTGGAAATAAATTGCTTTTGTAATGTTGAGGCCAGTAAAATGCTCAGTGGATTTAATAGGGAATGACTTGTTGCGTGTACAAATCAGGCTTTCAGTGCTCCGGAAAAAATCCCATTTTTATCATTACTTTGAAGAGAAGAAGGGTGAGGTCAACAGGGAGAATCTTGTTTCACCCAGTCAAGCTTTCAAGTCAGATGGCCAGATATCATGAACGTCACCATAAAAAAAGAAAATGGGTAGTTGCTTGTTTATGCAAATGTCTGATACTTAGACCTTTCTTTTCCATTCTGGGAACATTAGAGTGGGAGATAGATTGCTGACGTCATTTGGATCTTTTTACCACACCAGCTAGTGGTAGCCTTTCTTACATATGTTTACTTTGGCCGGTACTAGAAAGATGGCAAGGGAACAGTTCCTATAAGGAAACAAAGTATCGTTACTGTCTTAATGAAGGTGGCATACAGTGGTTTCTTTTGGATACCAAAGAAAGGATCTCATGGTCTTAAAGAGTGTTAGCACATTCTGAAGTTACACGAGTAGTGCATGCATGGCTGGGTACCATTAGTGGGTGCTTACTTGCAGTCTGTTTTTCTGCAGTGCACTGGAAGATGCAGTACTTGCTTTAAAGCCACAATTCAGTAACTTTTGTCTGCAAGATGTGTTCCTGATAAAATTCTCTATCTCTGTAGTCTCTGATGTGTGTTTGAAGAACTGTTTCTGGTGTGCTATGATAAACAGCTGTGCTTTGCTCTGCCAGCTGCCGTTAAACTCTTACAAGTTGTAGCAAACTTGAATGCCTTAATCTTTTTGAGGGCCGGTGATCTGGGAGAAGACTAAGGAATGTCAAAATAATCCAAGCTTAATAAGCACTTGTCATCTAAACAAGTAAAACCTGTCTTCCAGGTGTTTTGTTCCAGTACCTGTTTCTCGTGCAGGCTGTAGATTTCCCTTCAGATCCCTTCTAGCCCCCCAGACAAGGTTGTATCCTTATAGGTATCATTGCTCTAGTTATGAAACTGCAGACAAGGGGAGAAATGAGAACGTGGCTGATGTCTTTTCCAGCTTCTTTATGATGCAGCAGATGGCCCTGACATTCCTTTAAACGAACAGACCTGGGCTTTAAAATTTTTTAGTCAAAAAGTGAGGCTATTGCTTGTCATTCGTGTTTTCTTTCTCAAAACAGTAAGTGGGAAGACTCTTTTTTGACATGCTTTTCAGCATTCCTCTTGTCCCTTAGTACTCTTCTGCCTTCTTAAAGATGTGTAACGTGTAGTGGATCTTTATGGTGTTGGCTAAGAAAGCTCCACAGCCATCCATGGCTGTAACAATACAATGGGAGGATATTTGGTGAGATGAGGGCCTTGAACTGGCCTGATCCCTGCCTTCCACTGGTGGGACGGTAGGAGTGTCTGAAGTGATTCTGTGATAGGTGCATCAGAACATTGGTATGGGAACCTGCCTGAACCTTTTTAAAATTCAGTAAGATCTAATGACAAAGCTTTATGCTGTCCAGTTCTACATGTAAATAAAATTTGGGTTTTTTGATTCTGCTCTGCTTTCTTGGTAATTAGTACCCCTACACTTCAGTTAGATATTTGATACAGATTCAGACAGAAAATTCCATGATAACTGCAACATGTCTTTAGCAGAAGATGATCATTTATTATTGTGACCTCCAATAAAAGAATGTTCTTAAATGAGCCGTCACCAGAAGGCAGAGGCACCTAGGCCTCTACTTGGTGCTAATTTTGTTAGTAACGTCTGGGGGCACTGTAAACTCACCACTTGTGTATGTATGTGCTGATGTTACAGAAACTGGAGAAGGAGCAAGTATGCGTGAAGGTGTAGTAAGGCTTCAGGGAAATCTGAAGAGCGAAGAACTGGAAGCTGTGCTCAGCAATGTGAGATTTAATTGAGGAAAACTTAAAAACCTGCTGTTGGTCTTATTCATAAATGTTTTAAAGTGTCCAGTGAGAAAGTCGAAGTACTTTTGCCAGACAGCCTGATGTCTTTTTGCATGTGGCTGGTTTTTTTCCTTTTTAAAACTCCTGGGTAGTTATTGAGGAGGTAGTTCACGAAAGGTGGAGTAAGGAAGGACTCATAGTTACAAAGTGATCATTAGCCTCTTTAAAAACATGGAAGATAAACGTGACTGTGATTGACAAGGACTGGACAGTTAGGGAACTCTGGTTCTGGTCAGGTCTGTACTGGGAATTGCTGTGGCTGGCATTAGGGCTCAGATGGTACCTGGGCACAGACAGGCATGTTCTGCCCAGTGCTTCAGCTGTGTCACTCTACCTGGCATGAGCTTGACTAGGCCAAGGTCACGCAGCACAGATGTTCCAATTGCCCCGTTTGCACGAAGGGGAGGTGTGTAACAGTACTGCCGCCTCCGCATTGCAGAGTTGCTTGGGAAATCCTTCAGTCGCTGGAGTGAAGGAACAATAGGAATCACTGTTTGCTTTCTGCCAGTCGCTGTGAAAATCCGCTGCTGGGATTCTGGAAATCATTTGCGAACAGAAGTCTCCTTTAAATAAAAATAAGGGTACTTCTAATATCCTCAATGAGCCATAGAAACAAAGTGTGACGTTCTTTTACAGTCCTGCTGAAAATGCCCCTGTTTCTACCTTTTCAGAAAATAAGTCTTTATTGCTGAATGATGTTTATCCAGCTGCACTTCATCCATGTAATTTAAAATAATTACTAATGAAACAAAATAAGAGACTAATACCAATAATAATCACACAAGTTGCTGTTTGCTGGAGCCTTACCTAGGGAAAGCAACTTGAAAGGAGGGAAAAGTTTCAGGAAATGACTTTTGAGTACTTAGACTGAAGTAAGGAACAAGATATCTTTTGGGAGTACTCGGCAAATGCAAAGCTAACTTTATTTGCTCTGTAACATCAACACTCTCTTCTTGTTTCAAGGAAGTTGTACGCTAATACAGAGGGCAGGCTGCCACTGAAGAGAACGAGCCAAGGAGAGGGTAACTTTACATTGGGAAAATTAGGCATCCACCTCAGAGTATCAGCTGAGGAAATCAATCTGAAAGTCTGTGTAATACACCTGAACAGAGCATTCTTGAAACCAAAGGCGAAACGTGTGGCAGAGCGTCTGAATAACTACTGCATCTGTGGGTGCTGCTTCTGTGTATTGCACAGCAGTACAGCCATCAAGTCTTGTGTGGTAAAATGAATTTGTCATATATGAACTTAGATTTACTCCGTTTTTCTTTCTCCAAAAACAATGAAATGGAGGCTTAAACAATATTTGTATTTGCATGATATCTTTATTTTAAATTAACTTGGAGCTGGGACCGTTGTCAACACTGCATCAAGTCACCTGTGTCTCTGTCTAACAATACTGGAAATCCAGCCACCTCAGGTAGCCTGCACTAGTGCTGTGCTACTCTGCCTGTGAAAACTTCTTGCAAAGCCCTGCCCGAGCCTCCCAAGCTGTAGTCTGTTGTCCTTTTCCTTTGTTCTGTTACCTGGTGCTACCAAGAAGGGGTTGACTCTGTCATGTTGATAGCAACTTTCATGTTGCTGTCGATCACCCTGCTAACCATCTTTTTTGTCAGGATGAACAAACTGTCTTCAACCTCTCCTCATAAATCTAGTTCTCTAGCCCTTGTGCTGTGCCCTCACCAGCCTCCCCACCTCTGTTGCAGTGGGGGACCTAAAACTAGACGCCATGTTCCAGGTACAGCTTCACCAGCACTGATGAGAGAGAGGTAACTTCCCCTGGTCTGCTGGCCACGCTTTTAATGGAGCCAAATACACGATTTGCTGTAGCTGCGATGAGAGCATGTTGTTGGCTTGCATTCAGCCTGATGTTCATGCGAGTCCCAGGCCCTTTTTGGGTCGCTCATCAGAATTGCGGTAAGTTCCTGTGGCACCTGTGTTCCAGCTCTCATTGCTTTTCTGTATACACTAATGAGGACTCCGTTACCACTAAAAAATTGTTCTCTTATGTGGATGATAAATTTTCTTTCGTTGCTGAAAAGCTTCAAAACAGTTTTCTGGCTTCTGTTATTAATGAAACTCTTAGGCTAGCTAAGAGTGGAGTAAAAGCATTTGTACATGCTATTGTGGTAAACTCCATCGATGTATGCAGATAATAAGCAGTGAAATGTGTCTACATCTATTGATTATCTCCTTCAGATCAAGACAAGCATAGGTCCTTACTGTGTGCTGGCCATGTATATTAAAACTTTAATTAAATGAAAACAGAGCGGACTGTGGGGTGCACTGCACTGGGCCGTTAAAACAATTGCTGTTCAAAACCAGCTCTTCTAGATGCCCCCGATTCCTTACCTTCTTTTTTCACCACTTAAAATTCCCAGTAGTGCCTTAAGATGAACTCAGTAGTGAGTAAATTTTCCCCTGTGTAGTTTATAAGCTCAAGGTTATGGGCTAGAACAAGTAGTGTCATGCTATAAATCAGGTGTAATGGAACACCTTGAGAGAGCGCACAGAAGTCCTACTTCCCCTCACACAGTGTGTGTCCTCAAACTCGCAAGGTGGAGCTGGCACAAACCCAGAAACCCCCACAAATGCCTGATTAAATCATTAATAAAGAGCCTTGTCCTGCTACCCAATTTCTTCTGGAGTTTGAATTCCACGAATCATTCCAGTACAGCAAGGTGTACTGGAAAATTCTTAAAAGGGCTGCAAATCAGGAAAGACAGAAATAGGATGTAGCTGAACCCCACTGCGGTGCAGAATGGAGGTGGGACATCTGCCTTGTAGCTCTCCTTCCAGCAACTAAATGCCTCTTGTCAATGTGCTGTCTTATAACTTACATGGCTTTAGCTTTCAGCTATTCCTTGTGATTCTGGTTCTCTCCACTGGCTGAAAAAGTCCTTTTCTGTTTCTTTTAGGCCTGAAATGTTTCACTAGTTCAGTGAGTCTGAACGTTAGACCATCTGAAGAAGAAACTTGCCTGTATGGGCAGCGGAAGGCAGTCCTGAGTTCGCAGCCAGGGTCCTCCCAACAGGACTGGTCTCGGGGTTTTATTCGGGTTTGTGTTGTGACTGAAGGTCACCTGGATGGATTCGTATCCTGTCAGCTCAGAGCACAGGCAGAAGCAACCTGAAGCGGTCTGTGCTGTGATACATGTGCCCTGAGCTGGAGCCTGCAACATGGTTCTTGCGAGGAAAAGACAAGCTGGAGATGCTGAACCTTGAGCTGGATAGCTCAGTCACCAGAGATGACTTCTGCATACAGTTTATATCATAGTAGTGGAAGAACTATGTTATAATAGTATATATCCGTGCATAGGCTCTAGCTGTGTTTTGTCTGCCCTGCCCACGTGAATTGGTGAAGCCACCCAAGGTCCCTGTTGGTAGCAACCTCTTGCACAGCACTGTTGCTGAGCTTCATCCGGAGCATGACCAGGGCCTTAGGTAGATTTAGAGATCTGATTGCAGACAGTTGAATGAGGGAAGACAAATGGCACCGTCTTGACTGAGCCATACTTCGAGAAATTTCAGTGTGAAACAACCAGAACTGTGATGCCAGTTGGCTAAGGGAAGGGACAAAATGATGTGGAACTTGGATTTGCCTTGGGCTGACTGGAGTCAAGAATAAGGGTCAGAAGTCTGGTGCAGTTACACCTCTCTTGCCTACAAAAGTTGGTGAAAATCTGTGTGTGAGAACAAGGCAGTACCAGCTAAACTATTGGCGAAGTAGCTGGAAATGTCCAAGTTAGTCTCTAGTATGTCACACTTCAGAGCAGGGGTTCCCAAGTGTTCTCATCAAGTCCTAGATGTTTCAAAGATACTCTTCATTTTTCTTTTGCTTTTATTATCTGTCTGTTTTGGGGACCTATGCTCACTACTTTCGTGGGGATGGATGCTTAGAAAGCAATCATTGTTCATCTTCTCCATCTGTTCTGATGCTGGATATGCCTGTCTTTTTGAAGGCTTTCAGAGTCTGTGCTGGAAATGCATTTCTCTTCCTAGTGTTGAGAGATTTGTATTTTTAATGGATATTTGTTTTATCTACCACGTGCTAGATTTATTCCTGTGATAATCTTGATCTCTCAGCAATGTAGGCAATCTTCTCATATCCTGATCTAGCATGCAGGGATTTTATTCATTTAACAGTTTTGCTTTTGGATCAGATAGCCATTAGAGGTAAAGCCTGCGGTGTGCTGAGTATGCTCAGCTGAGAGCAGCAGTAACTTGCAGGGAGCCTGCAGCATCTTTCAGGATTGTGCTCTTAGAAACTTTCTTTCCACATGAAGCATATGAATAAGTTGCTGTGGTGCATGTCTTTCTTTCCTAGACCATATCCTTCTTTGATACAATTTCTCTCTTGATAAGTGAGACTTCTTCGTGAAGTTTTTGCACTGACTGCCTGTGCTCGGTTAACCCCTTTTGGGTCTCTTATGAGTTCTTTTCTATGTCCATCCTCTGTGATATGAAACAAAGGCATCCTTCCTTCTTCAAGGTGTGCTTTGTTAAAGTTAGCTGGAAAATGAGGGGGAAAAGCAAACAAAAATACTTTCATGAAGTGACACTTCTAGCCCTCTCCAGCACAGTACAATAAGCTTGGTATTGTCCTTGAATGTAAGGCATTAACATTTCTTTCTGTCTACAGCAGGAGAAAACAACAGGTCTTTTTCTTATTCTCTGACACAGAAGCTTTCAACTTATTACTACTTTTTTAAAAAAATAGTACTTAAGTCAGATCCTTTATCAGGCAGTATAGTAACTTCATTTCTTAAAAGTAGGTTTGAGATGTTATATTTGTTCCTGATAGGAATCGTGGGGGCCAAAATTCTAGGTTTCAAAAGAAGGCTGATAATACGTGTTCCTGATAGAGTGCCTGGGATAGCAGGGGAATGGGGAGATGACCCAGGGTGCGTCAGATACCTACAAGGTGAAATGCAACAGCAGCCCCAGCAGTAGACGGTTCCTTGGCACAGCTGTGAGTTTGGCAAGCCAACACATTCGTGGCACTGACAGCGTAAACATTTTGTGGCAACTGTGCAAAGCAGTCAGCCAATTATTTTACTAAAGATTGCTTCTCAGTGCTCTCCTCCTCCTTCATCTGCCCTAGAGAGGACAACTTTCTCCCCTGTACTCTATCCTCTTGGATAATGGCATAAATGGATTCTTTCTGTACAAATGCAGTGCTAACACTGCAGTAGTCTGTGCTGTGTGGGACTCAGCTACATAATTACGTTCCTCCTCTAAGCTCCCTCCTTTTCTAGACTTTATTTATAGTTCCTGTCTGTGACTGTGAGAGCTGTAGCAGGGATAGTCTCTGAGCTTGCATCGCCGCTGGCTCCTCCCTGAGCTGTTCAGCTGCTTTCTGTTAACCAAAGTGATACAAGAGTTAATGCTTCCAGAGCACTTCTAAAATTCTTCTCCTGAGATGCTCTGGTGAGGACTTTGCGTAAGTGGGTGGTGACCTTCTGCTGACTCGTTTGCACAGCTAGTCCATGTTGACTCCAGTAGTTTCAACTGAGGAACATAAAAAAAAACAGGTTTGTGTGCCCATTAACTTCTCAGAATAGTCAGGCGCATGGGAAAGTTTAGGGTTGTAACGGTGTATATACAGAAACACAAAGAAAATGTTTGGTACAGTTTGTGGGTATATCAGGAGCAGAGTGGTAATTCTCTCTGCTTGAAGCTATTTTCTTGATTCGGTGAGCTGAAGATTAGTTGCTGTGCTCTAAACAGGAGTAGCACGGCAGGAGTCCCAGCTTAAAAAGCTGGTTTTGGTTTTGGAAGCCCAGAGTTCATCTCTTTGTTTAGTGAATCCTGTAGGTTAAATCTGAGTGTTGAAGTTGTAGTAAGTTAACTCATCTTCTGGGTGTCAGATGCCTACTGGAAATGGTTCCCAGCTTCCTTAGCAGTCACAGAATCACAGCATGGTAGGGGTTGGAAGGGACCTCTGTGGGTCATCTAGTCCAACACCCCTGCCAAAGCAGGTTCCCCTAGAGCAGGCTTCACAGGACCTTGTCTAAGCGGGTTTTGAATATCTCCAGAGAAGGAGAATCCACAGCCCTTCTGGGCAGCCTGTTCCAGTGCTCCGTCACCCTCAGAGTGAAGAAGTTCTTCCTCATGTTCAGCTGGAGCTTCCTCTGCTTCAGTTTGTGCCCGTTGCCCCTTGTCCTGTTGCTGGGCACCACTGAAAAGAGTCTGGCCCCATCCTCCTGACACCCACCCTGCAGATATTTGTAAGCATTTATAAGGTCCCCTCTCAGCCTTCTCTTCTCCAGGCTAAACAAGCCCAGCTCCCTCAGCCTTTCCTCATAGCAGAGATGCTCCAGTCCCCTCACCATCTTTGTAGCCCTACTCTGGACTGTGTCCAGTAGTTCCTCATCTTTCTTGAACTGGGGAGTCCAGAGATGGACACAGTGGTCCAGATGTGACCTCACTAGGGCAGAGTAGAGGGGGAGGAGAACGTCCCTTGACCTGCTGGCCACACTCTTCTTAATGCACCCCAGTCATCTAGTAGTGTTGTCTTAACAGAATCTTAGAAGATTTCTGGGAAATACGACCATGGCATCACTCTGACCTTAATTATGATAAATACAATGATAAATACAAACTGAACTCTATCTTCCTGTTACTAGATTGATACCAGCCTCTGAGGTACCTAGATTAAAGCTGGCTGGAGTGTTCAGCAGTGAAAAGGTAACTTCCGATACTGTTGTCCCCCATCAGTTTTTAAAGGAGAGGGGTATAGCTTCCTAACTGAAGACTATCCTTTACCTCACCACTGTTGTCAGCTATGGAGTCCAGTACAGCACTTTCATCTAGTGACAGTGATGAAGTGGTTATTAAACGCAATAGAAATCATTCAGGGCCCTTCTGATTAAAAGCTTCACTCTTATCTCTGGCTTTCTATGTTCTTGGAAGAGCGCTCAGCAGCAATACAGAACGAGGGAGAGCAATGCTCCCCTACTTTGTTGTTTTGGGGGGGGACAGGGATTTCAGGCATACAAAGGTAGGCATTTGCATCTAAAGCTGTACTGATGTATTACTGTGTAAATCTTCATCTTGAGAGGCTGGGGTGCTTCTCCTCCCCAGCGTGGACACAGGGCTTTTGAGCAGTGATCCAAGTGGCTTAAACTGTTTGGAAATGTCATCTTTTGGGTACTCGTCATGGAATAAAGCACTAAACGTTTGAGAAATAACCATCACTTTGCATATAACGCATGCCAGAGAAAGAGTGTGAAAAAATGTCAGCACCCTTCTATTAGCCAGCTCGTCTGAATACAAACATAAAATATTAATTTAAATCAACTGAAAGGCATTAAAAACTTGATGTTCTTTTTGCCCCAGAAGTACTCTGCTGATAAGAAACAAATTAAAAATGCAGAGTTTTCAAATGGTAAAAATGCTGCATATTTAAAATGAAGTTGGTCTTTTTATGTGTAGTGTTTTGGACTAAAAAAAATATTAAATGCACATAAAAATTATTACTGTAAATGGTGAAGACATCAAAGTTTGGCATCAAAGTTAAATGAAAGCACTTGGAAGTCTATTTGTTTGATCTGTACATAAATAATCTTAAAAAGAAGCCAGGGCTTTTTTACACAGCCAGAACTGGGTAGCCAGTTCATTCCCCTGCATCCCAGGGATTCCCAAACTAGGTTAGATCCAGACATGGTCATTATTTTTTGTTGGGTTTTTTTTTGTATTTGCCCAGCCTGCTTCTATGCCAGTGCACCAGGGAAAAGGAGTGGGCAGATGGCACAAGTCACAGGGTCTTATACAATGCTTTTGAGTTCATATGGAGAGTGGACAAACTCTAGGATACTGAAATAAAGGCCTCGTTGTTCTTCTAGACTTTGAACAACGGCTATCAAAATGAAAGTAAACTGATGAGTCCTTAACCTTGTTGAAGCCGAGGCTTGTACAGTCAACTTGTAGTCATCTGGGTTGTGTTTCATCACCAAAGATCTGTTCCTGGCTTGGCAAGAAGGTCTGAATTAGGAATATGGGCCAGAGCTATGTTAGTTTATATCAGCGAAGGATCTGCTGCAGAGCTGAGCTACACTGATGTTCACTTCATTTCAGTTCACTCTTAGGAAAAAAAAAACCAAATACCCACGTCTTGAAATGTGGAATCTTTAAGAAAAAATGGGACTTGACTTCTTTAATGCCTTTCACCAAAAGACCCCACTGTGCTTTACAGCGATTAACTCTTACACGAATCTGCAGGGTGCAGAGGAATTTCTCTGAGCCCTGGGAGGTCTTTTGGTATAGTGCAGATGTCATCTTTGAAAGGTCCTGGAGGACAGGAGAGGTGCCCGGGGACAGGAGAAAAGCCAATGTCACTCCAATCTTCAAAAAGGGCAAGAAGGAGGACCTGGGGTACTACAGACTGGTCAGCCTCACCTCCGTCCCAGGAAAGATGACGGAGCAACTCATTCTAGAGGTCATCATCAAGCACGTGGAGGAAAAGCAGATTATCAGGAATAATCAACATGGATTCACCAAGGGGAAATCATCCTTGACCAATCTGATAGCTTTCTACAATGGTGTGACTGGCTGGGTAGATGAGGGGAGAGCAGTGGATGTTGTCTACCTCGACTTCAAGCTTCAGCTTGTTTAGTTTGAGAGCTGGAAGTTGTGAGCAACTAGAAGCAAGATTTGAAAGAAAACCACCTTGGCTCCTGTGACTTCTGTTTAGTGGCCCAAACCTTTTGGGATCAGCAGACTTTCAACACATGACAGTGAAGCATGCTCTCAAAACTACTACAAAATTACTGTGTTTCATGCAGCTTCTCTGAGCACAGGCCTTTCACTGGTAACCGGAGCTGGAGCTGTGTATGCCTCGGGTCCGAAGGAAGACGCTCTGTTTTGAAGAGCAACTTGCTTGTTTTGAAGAGCCACTTGAAAGGCCATACTTTACATGACACCATAGGAGGTGCTGCTGCTTCACCCTGGCCTCTGTTCGTAGCCCTGGAGTTAAATGTGCATTCTCCCTGGGCAGATGGACTGTCTCAGAGGAGGCACATCAGTGCCTGTGCCTTTGGAGATGATGACTTCGGGGCCTCTTCTGAGACTGCTACATGAGGTCACTGCAGGGTAACCAGCAAGGCAAGTCTTTCTGGAGGACTTGCCCTTCAAAAATTTAGCCACAGCCTCAGGGTGTGTGCTTCTGACCTATAAAGGTATTATTTTTCCCTGCCGAGAAAGTAAAAATTGTCCTCCCCCCATGTTCTCTTCCATTAAACAGTTCCACAACACCCATCCCCAAAACGGATTCGTTATCTTGTTAAGGTGGAGTTTCTTACTGGGAAACTTCCCCTGTCAAGTGCTAGAAGGAGAAACCTAAACTCTCCGGGGTCACTTTCCCATTTTCTTGCTGTGGGAGTGTAGGCTCTTCATGAAAATAGCAATTTTTAAAGTGAGAGAAATAAAAATAAACCTCACCTGGAATGAAAGCACAGCCTGTGTCCTCCCGGAGGGGTGGCAGCTGAGGTGGCAGGCTGCGGTTTGGCACTGTGGTCTGCCCTGTGGGCCACATGCTGCTTTCTGCGTGGTGAGCCCGGATGTCACTGGAGCCCGGCGGGCGGATGGCTGCGCTTGCGAGGGCGGGTGGTGGGGCCGTGGCCAGCCCTCCCGCTGCAGCGTGGTGCTGAGGCCGCTGGGCTTACCCCTGCTGGAGATTTAAGTTAACCTGCTTTCCTGGCTCTTGTAGGTGTGCTGCTTGTAGTTGCCACTTAACAACATCTGATTTATTTTAGTTTTGTACAGTCTATTGTATTCTCCGTTGCTTCCATTTAGTGCTAAGTTTAATTTCATGGGGGCCTGCAAAGCATCCCAGGAGAGGGCTGAAGGAAGGAGGCTGCGGGAACGCAGAGTGTTGGTATGTCACTGTGCTCAAGGTAAAATCGGACTCTGCGTAGAAGCGGGTAGCAGGCTATCAGGGCATGGCAAGCTGTTTTTCAGGTATGAAATTAGCTCAGAAATTCGCATGGTTCCGCTTTGTGGACAAGAGGAAAAACCAGAAGGACTCAATGTTATCGCCTGCATCTCCCTTACCTGGGAGAGCTTCTCTGCAGGTGCCATAATTCTGTTTTCCTATGAATGCAAGAGAGCTCTTGAAATAATCTCATTTCAGTCCCTCTTGTTATTTTTAATGGATTCCAGGATGAGCTGGTTGCTATGTATGGGTTTTTTACATATGACTTTGGGGTTGAACCCAGCTGAATAGTCAGTCCAACTAAAAGCAAAGTCTGTGCTAAAACAAAGGCAAGGGGAAGAGTGGGGAAGGCTTTCAGGCAAATGAACTAAACAACAGAAACAGGAGGACTGAATGTTTGTTATTCATACAGATTCTTAGAGTTAATTATTGTGATTTCATTCCTAAAAGCTGCCCGCTTTAAGAAGAAATGATTGTATTCTAATAAGTACTTGTTTATTAAACTTGCAGTAACTGAGGTTGAATATGAATTATTAAAATGTCTGTGAGGTGCAGGACTGTTTTCCTTTCGCCAGCTGTCTGTGAAAAATAAGAACAACAGGAGAACACGCAGCAAAGCAGGAGAAGCAAAGTGTAAGGCAAGAACTGGCCCTGGATCAATGGTCCCAGTCCCGCTAGGCCACGTGTCAGGATTCTCAAAGTCACCCAGAGCTCTGAGCCCCCCTCACCTGCGCGGCAGCCTGGGCTGTGGGGAAGGGAAGCAAGCGGACGCTTTTGTGCTCTCATCAACTTCTGTAAGGCTGAGGCATATTTTTCTTTTGAGAAATAAGGGGAAATTTGAGGGGGAATGAGAATGCCAGGAGGGCAGAACTAGCAGCCGGTGGGTTGCAGCACCCGCCGAAGAGGAAAGGGGAAAAAGGGGATGGTCCGTGGGGATGGGTAGCATCTGTCTGTTTATAAAGGACACGGTCTGCCCCGCAATTTCCAAGTACTGAAAGGATTTCAAAAGCAAGTTAGAGCAGAGCAAGGGAAGCCTGGAGATCTCAATAGATTTAGATTTAGCCTTGTAAGAGGTTAATGGCTTAGCCCTTAAAATGTACCAGAAAATGCAAGGAGGTTTATGTGACGGCTTTGACATATTCTGGCAATAAATGCGATGAGAAGATCTTTCCTCCATTTGGTCTAAGCCTTTGACTTTACTCTGTCACTATGGGAAACTCACTGTATGTAAGAGAGAAGAAAAGATAGGATGTGAATTTGTGTTGCAAAATATTTGTGTTTTTCTTTAGCATAGTTTACTACAGAAAGGAAGCTTATGCCTTCGCGCTCTGTGTATCTCCCAGACTTCACAGCAGTGTCAGGACCTGTTGACCAAGTCTAACAGATGAGGACAAGTAGGGGAGAGAATGAAGTTTGTAGAAAATCAGTGGCAGGTAGAGCAGAGATCCTAAAAACACCTGAATAAAAAAAGCTGCGATGACCTCCAGAAAAGAGACTTTGTCCTGGTCCTGCTCCAGGAAAACTTTCCATTGGAGTTCACATTTTCCTAGAGCATGAAGTCTGTCAGTCACTTGACACAAGCCAGGAGAAAATCAAACTACAGTTTTTCTTTGTGCTACTGTGGGTGAATTCTGGAGAACTGTGGAACCAAAATGTCCTGAACAGGTGATCCACCTGATTTCAGTGGGACATCCTGTGCTGAAAGTCAGATCTCCTTTGAACAGCACCTGTGCAACTGCAGTCTTTAATTTCCCCCTGATTCCTGGGAGTTTGCTGTGTGGTTGTACAGTTTTGTCGAAGAGAAATGTAGATCAAATGATTCTTCTTTAAGCCCAACAGCCTGCTGGGTAACAGAGTGCAGGTACAGTCACATACATATTTTTGATTGCTGGTTATTCATACGAGGTGATGTAGCCATATGTGCCTTTTTAGCTGAGTTCCCTGCTGCGTAGTCCTGCTTCTGTCAGTCTCTCAGCAGAAAAACATGCTGTGACCCAGTGACGTCTGCACGCTACTGTTTTTCTCACAGTGTTCATATTCTTAACATTTATAATTCAAACATCTTCAGAAAGAAGCGACAGTTCCTCTTCTACAAAATAAAGAGCAAAAGGGTTTGTGTTAATTATTCCTTTTCGCTTACTCGTTTACCAAGTCATATATTACTCCAAGCCTTTTAGTGCCTTGGGCCAAAAATGGTCATTACAGCAAGCAGAATGACCTGACCAAAAAAATATAAGTGAGGGGGAATGAGTCCTTCTTTGCTGGGCTCTCTGAAGTTGTTAATGGATGCCATGGGAATTCTACAAAGCAACAGCTCGGAAAACAAACATTTCTTCAGTGCTGAGTACCACTCTCGTGACATCTATGCTATTACAAAGATTTACAGATAATTCGATCTGGGTTTTTCTCTTTCCCCCGTTGACTCACGTTTTGGAAGGCAGTCAGACCCTGAGAGTTGGGTTTTGCGTAATTGAAGCACCAGAGCATATTAAGTGGAACGACTAATGGAGACGAAGCTTTTCCCTTCCTTCCAGACTAGGTTATCAATTATGAATTAGCGGCAATCTGAGATCAAAGGGGTTCCATTTTTACAGCTGAATTTGAGGATTTTGGAACTGAAAAGATGAAATGCTGTTAATGACTCATTTCAGGAAGGCAGACACGAGATAACTGGCAGGGGTGGGGTTAAGTGTTTGTGTTAAAATGCTTCTGAACATGGACATACATTCTCGGATGTAAAACCGGATGCTGAGATGAAGTTACTTGTATAAAATGAAGCTGTTAGTTCCCCTGGTGGGGCATGGCAGGTGGGAGTCTGATCTGTACCATTTTTCTTAATGCCACATATGACCTAGTTATTGAGACATACTATAGAAACGTGTTAGGGTTACCATGTATTTGTTACACATAAGGCTGTTTTGCATTAAAACAACCAGTTCTGTTGCTGTGGAGAAAACGCATCTCTCCAGCGAGAACAGTTCAACACATGCTTAAAACAAAAATTATGAGGGTTTTTAATTTAAAAGTGGCTACGGCCTAATAGAGGGACGTTCAAAAGAGCAGTCCAAGGCAGGGCTTAGCTATATGGTCCCTGAAACAGCAAACAGTAAAGCAGTTTGTGATTCAAGATAGTAGATGGTGCCACAAAGATCTCGGAAGCCTTAGGGAAGCAATAGTAATCTGCTGTGATTTCTGCCAGGCAAGAGCGTGAATGCTCAGCAAAGCAGACAGGTGCATCAGGTGCCTGTTGTTTATAAAGCCTTTGCTCCTTGAAATATTCTGGTTCTGGGGAAGCGGGACCCAGGTCAAGCCAGGTGTTGGTGATTAGGGGCTGAGAGCTTCTCCCCACAGCTGCCCCGCAACGCAGAGGTGGGAAGCTGCATGGTGGGTCTGGGGCTGGTGGGGAGAAGACACCAGCCATGGTGCTTCCCTGCAGCTAGACAAGAGGAATTGCTAAACCCTGAGACTTGAAGACAGGAGGAGCCTGTGAAGAAGCTTCCTGAGGAGTCCTGGCTGCCCTGGCAGAAGTAAGTGACTTGTGTAGCAACACCTCTGAATAGAGGAAAATATTCAGGAGGGTGAGGCAGGCTGGGTGAGAGGAGGGGGCTCGGGTGGACTGCTGCTGGGATCTGAGACCAGCCTTGGTGAGGTGAAGCCTCTGTGGTTCCTCAGCCTCCCTCTTTGTTTTAGCACTGGGACTGGCTATCTGATCTTGCTTCAAAAGCACAGCAGAAAAAGTCAATTAGATCATATGCTTTTAAGTAAGATACCTTTTTTTGGCCTCAAAGTCATCATTCTCAATAGGATGTTAGATAAATTTCATGCTATGTATTACTTGTTTTGTTTGGGTAATGCCTTGTAAGTAGGATTTTAGATTAATTTAATTTTAATTGTTTCTTGTTTTGTTTGGGTAATGCCTCATAGTAAGACTTCTGAAATTAATGTGAACCTATTACTAAATTATAATGGAGCAATTATGAAAATAATGAATTTATTATCACAAGTGCTGTTGGAATAAGAAGGAAGGAGATTCTAATGACCTGATTTGCCTTTGCTGATATATCAGAAGAAAATGTGGTCTGGAGTTCTAAATTTTGTATTCAAACAGTTGAACATTTGGGGATAAACTTTCAGAACTTCACACTTACTTGAAATTTGAAAAGAGTATTTACTTCAGAACAAACCCCCCTTTTCTAATCAGGCTGAACGCAGAGGCCAAACTAATAAAATCTGTTTCAACTTTGATTCAGAAATTTGTTGGGTTTTTTTCTTTTGTCTTGAGGACTTCAAACACTTTTTTTTTAGGATCTCTAATGAAAAATGCCTCCCCCCCCATTTTGTTTTTCACTTGAGCAAGCTCGGAGTGTGGGCAGGTGTGTCCTGTTGCTCTGAGTTGCACAGAGCTTCAGTGTGACCTATGGTTGTGATGATGAACACCTGCAGATGAGAGTGTCTCCCTCTATGAAACAGCAAGGAATCCATCTAAATGATTCTTTTTCTTTCTTTGTGTCGGTGGTCTGCATTTGCTCACATGTTGTTCCTGTTTCTCCAAGAGCTTCTCTACTTCCTGTTACTAGTTTTAATCAGATATTTGCTAATTTGTAAGTCTTTGTGAGAAACAGTAGAAGGGGTGACCTAGGCATGGTCTTTTAGAAAAACAACCTAAAACAATTATTATAGGGAAAATACTTGTTTAAAACTTTTGGCCAGATCTGTCCCTGGTGACTCTGTCTTCAGACCACAGTGTAAAGTTTGTTTCTCTAAAGGATTTTCTTGTGGAAGCAGAGCTATTGCTGAAGAAGTTACTGCTCTGCCTGGAGAGGGTGATAGCTGGTACCCTGAAAAGGGAGACGGGGATAACTTTGTGTTACTGATTTGTTGTCTGGTGATCGAAATCTGCTCCAGGAATGGGCAGCTCTTGCCTCCGGTGTGTAAGTGGTTTGACTGTTTGAGTCTGTCTAGTTAGAGGAAGGTGTGGGGATGGGGAATCTGTAGCTCCAGGCGTCTTGTTTGAGAAGAAGGGGAAGTGATCTCTATGGTACCTGGGTTTTCACCAGTCTGTCTGGGCTCTTTGCTTTGAGTATCATGGGGAGGAAGGGGAGCATCTCATCCCTTAAGAAGAGGGATATGGCTAATGCAGGCAAATAAGCGGTACAGTCCCTTTTGGGCCCATCTCAGAGGGAGCCCTGTGACCCTCTGTGCTGCTCTCCTCTTCACCCAGCCTGGGCTGTAGATGGAGGGATGCTATTCTTCCTGGGGCCTCATCCAGGGGCCTTTTGCAGGTTAAAACATGTCCTCGCAAAGCATGAGCAAAGCTGTCGCACCCTCTGGGCTGCAGGGCTGGAGGCTGGTCTGGGGCGTTAAAAGCCATTCCTTATCTCTGCCATCCCTGTATGGCTCTGCATCCTCTGGTCCCTTCCCTTCTGCGACCCGAACACGCAGCAATTTCATTCCCTGGAGTGTGCCAGCGATGTGAGTAGGTCCTATCCCCTCTGTTTGCTGTTTGTTTTATTTGGTGTGTTGTTAACCTTTACTCGGTGCACTTATTTACTTCAGGTTTTAATAGTGTGGTAAGGTCACCACAAATTTAGTGGGAGGCATTTTAAGCACTTACAGCAATAAATCACAGTGTACATCACCGTTGTGCAGTTTGTCCAGAACCAGAGAAATCCAATTTGATCCATAATATGAAGGCCAAATAAAGCCAGGTATCATAGTGAGAAAGCTTTGACATATGGCTCTGAAAGAACCTGCACACTTCTCCTCTATAAATTAACAGCTGTTTTGCAGAGCTGACAAGTAACTGATATTCTTGGAACCGGTCCTATTTGTGGCTCCCCCCGCCCCCCCCTTCCATTCCAGCCTCTTGATCTTTCCTTTTAGAAAACCTGAAGAGAAGAAAAAGCAGTCTCTTCTCTAATGTAGGTTTTAAAACACTGGTGGTACGGACACGTCTCGCAAGTGCAATGAACTTGCTGGTAGTGCATGAAATCCGAAAACCTCAGGGACTCATCTCTGCAGGAATATGTTTTTATCCGTTCCTTTATACGCTGAAATTTTTTTTCTTTCCTTAGACAAGACAGCCTTTGCAGGTAGGATCAAACCAGCCTGCAGGTCATCTGAAGAGCTGCAAAGTCCTAGTGACCAGAAATGAGTAGTAGCAAACTCTCCTCAAGAGCTGGAGATCAAGCACAAGGGAATGTGTCATGGGCCACGCAGCTGCGCTGGCCAGGCATTGGGCTTGATAAAGTGGGATATATATGCCAGGTTAATTCCTGTTGGTTTATGGCCGCTGCAGTATCCCAGGAGTCCTGCTGGTCGTCTGACCTCACCCCTGCCTTTAGCCCAGCCAAATCGAAAGGGAGTTGGAGAGCGGAGGGAAGAGGAGGAGGAAGGGATTAGCTGCAGGTGGTGGTGTCGAACTCCTGAACTCTCTAAATGACCCACAAGGAGATTGATTTTGCTGATGTGTAAAGCCTAGCAACCGCCTGGGTCTTAAGCTAACATTAAAAATTAAATGCCAGTTTCCATGTTATTAAAGGTGGAGTAAAAAAATGTTGCGCCTCACCATATTCAGAGCAAGAAAAAGATGGAGACTTTGTAGAGCTGGTTCTGCAATTTTAAAGTCCTTGCCTCCTGTCTCTCTGAAGAATGCAGCTCCTAGAAATGTCTGGTTTGTTTGTTTTTAAAGGCGTGAGCCTCCTACCTTCACCTGCGTAGGTGGATCATGGATATCTGACCTGTCTGCATCAGACTGGGAGGAAAGCCAAAGGTTTTTTTGTCATCAAACCTTGGGACTTTTATTTAAGTACATGCACTTTTGGGGCAGTGGGGCTGAGAATAACGAATGGATGAACAGCTGACGCACAGGACCTGTGTGACTTGATGGAGGTACCTACGACAGAACCTGAAAGCGGTCAGTCCCTGCTGTGAAACATTGGGAACAGGGGACAGAGGTTTCAATAAACTGGACGTGGCCTTGCTGCAGCCTACCGTAGGTACAACCTCTGTGGCTGTCACTGGCAAAGAACAGAGAGCAACAGAGTTGCTGGGAGATGGGGCACTTGCCTTTAAATGGGGTCTGTGCCTCCACCTGAAGCGCTGGGCACCAGCCGTGACCACCCCGCCACTGGCTGAGAGCTGCAGCTCCAGGGCATTTTGCATGCAGAATAGTCCCTCCGGGTCTTTAACGCCTAACTATTCTGATCATCCTCTTTTAATTTTTTTGCTAACTACATTCATAACTTCTTTGCTCTAGTAAAAATCTGCGTAATACACAGCCGTGTTGTAAAGTCAAGCTACAGTTCCAATGTGCCTAATCCTAAAAGAAGCGTTTGTTCGAAAAAGATCCATTTCCCAAGGAAATGCGCTTTGATTTGCGGAACAGAAAGTGTATTCATTTAACTGAGCCATTCGTGTGACAGGTCACTATTTCACCCTTTCCGTGCAGTAAAAGTTTATTCTTTTAATAGGTTTATTGCTTTTTGGTTATTCGTTTCCAAAGGACTCACTTGACTGCTGCAGCTCTGATCTGGAGTACAGAAAATTAATTCTTTTTATGGTAGTCTATTCCTTTCACAAGTCCTCATTTTAAGTGCAGCTCAACTGTATTACAAATAACAGTATGTGGTCCTAGAGGGAGTACCAAGCCTCTAATTTAATATTGTACTAGAGACCTTATAATGTCAGCGCTGCCGAATTGAGCTTTTCTCTTTTGAGCCCTCCTCTGTGTCCCAAGGGAAGTCACGAGATACCAGGCTGGCTGTTGTCAGAGTGAGTGGATGCTGCTGGGTGTGCGCATTCCTTCTTTTGGCTTTGGATTTTGGAGCCTGATTAATAGAAATGAATGTTCAGAATGAACACTTACCTCGAGACTCGGGGAG
>Ga0065711_1003384_pt1 | contig 28228 bp, 10 predicted proteins | sample Hoacrofraction12_FD_59098 | JGI IMG/M metagenome (GOLD analysis project Ga0065711, IMG submission 59098) | Hoatzin crop microbial communities from Cojedes, Venezuela - Epithelial fraction 12 v2 (version 2) | ecosystem: Host-associated > Birds > Digestive system > Esophagus > Crop | place... | reverse complement strand
GGCTGAGGGGAGCCGGGCAGGCAAGGGCTCGCCGGGTGGGTTTAGGCGGGCTGAGGGGGCTCGGAGCTCGGCCTCGGGGGGTGAAGGAGCGCGGAGCCGCGCCGGTTGAGGCGGGGAGGCGGCGCTGAGGGGAGCGGCTGGCCCTCAGGCCGGCGGCTGGGCGTTGTGGAGGCCGGCGGGGCTTGCTGGAGGAGCAGGGTGAGGGGAAGAGGGCCTGCAGGGCGGTGGGTGCTTGCGTCCGTGCTCTCTGCTCCCTCTCAAGCTGGAGGGGCCGCCTTTAGCCAGGCCTTCCCACCAGTGAGACCTGGCCGAGGCGCAGTAAGAGGCCATGGAGGTCGGGTCGGGTCTGTCTGGTCCTGTCTCCCGTGGCTAAGGATACAGAGGAGCGGATTAGGCATGCGTAGGTGTCAGAGTTAGCAGTCGGGTTGGACGGCTCGCAGCAGAGGTTATTTGCAACCTCTGGAAGGAAATGATATTGTTTTAGAGGCGTTTGTGGTATTGCAGCACTGGGCGGAAGCATATTCTTTTTTGAGAGATGAGCCTACCAAGTCACTGCAGGTACAAGTAGTCCAAAGCGTGTTTGATTTCTTAATTGACTCAACCATTTGAGATCCAGAGCCCTCAGGCTCATACCCAACAGTCATGGGCTGTAGTTCCGTTGTGCTTGATCTGATTTAATTTTGTCATGAAAATAGGAGTTTTTTGGGTAGTTTGTTTTCTCCCACTTGCTATGTATGTAATTAACATTTAGTAGGATATGTAACAGGGAAAGACCAATACAGGGACTTGACAATAGCTTTCTCTGGTCATGCCTCTTCACTAATATCTGTTGAGTAATTGTGTGTTATCATAAGCCATTTGTGTTAGTACAAAAAATAAAATGTTGCTAACAAAGTCCAGTCAATTCAGTGCTTTATAGAACTGTGTGCTAAATTAAGTATTCTACCCTGGGGAATTATACATAATTTATAATTCTGGTTTAGGGTATTTGGAGGTGTTTGCAACCATTTAAACTTCACTTATTTGGCTTATAACAGTTCTTAAACCTCACAGACTTCAGCTGCCATCTCCAGTTCTTTGTTTCCTTATCCATCAAGTTTTTTCTCTCATTCTGTTTGCAGCTCCATATGACTTTTTGGGTCTGACCTTAAAGCTTAACTAAAGTAGTCATGAAAATAACATATAACAAAATATTTGTTTTTTTCCTGTATGGCTTTCCTTTCTGTCTTTTGCCTGATCATTCTTTATGTAAGGTTTTTAGAACTGTTTCCTGTTGTTTATGTAGGAATCTGCCACTGTGAGGCGTTACCTTAACTGCTTTTTAGATGCTGTCATGAATAACTCAAATAAATAATACAAGTAAGGGTTGGAGTTTGTAATTTCTTGTGTATGAATATGATTGCTTTTCTTGTCAGGTTTTCACTGTGCTCTCTGACTAAGTCTGAAACAAATTTAGTCATTGTCTGACATTTTTCCCCTCTTTGAAGTAAATTTCTTCAAAATAAGCCTCCTTACATTTAATTTCCTTTAATGACTTCTATTCATGAACTATTGCCATGCGTTGAGTAAGACATCTTTTAGATGTTTTTGTAAAGTGTTCTGCAAATTAATGGTATATTACAAATGCATTATGGTAGGGTAATAGAAAGCACGACCAATATGATGTGGTGAAGGTAAAATCTCATAGTGCATGTCCTAGGGGAGTTCTTAATCTCTTCTGCCTTAGCAACCTTACCGTAACATATGAATTTGTGCATGAGAGATCTGTTCATTTACCATGTCAGATGATAATTCAAGTTGATCTTGAACACGAAAATAAATGTGTTGAAATGATTTTACTTTATTAGGTATTCATTTAGGAAGAAATAAAACTCAAAGATAGGAACAATAGCTATATAAAATACTGAGAGTGATTTCTGAAGAAATTTTACGAGGTTTCAGGTCATAAATTTCCACCTCAAGTAGAATTCCAAATAGATTCTGCAAACGAAGAAGGAATTTATTGTCTGAAGTATCAGATTTATTCTTAGCTTCTAGAATGTGGAATATAGGAAGGGATAGGAGGAGGGTTCTTAGCTGTATGTAGGTGAGGAACATCCTGTAACATTTTTGAGTTGTCAGGTCAGCATGGTTGAATGTGTCTTTAAAAATACCACACCAGAGTGAATTATAGATCACTCCCTGCAGGCAACTTCTTATTCTCTAATTTTAGATTCTCTTCTGTAGGAAATACTGCCTGGTGGTGGAAGAAGTGAGGAGTCTGGGCAGTATATCTTGGTCTACCCCTAATACTTTGCGGCTTTGGGAAGCCATTTTTTCAATGCGTACTTCAATTGCAGTTAAAAAAAAATCAAAATGTAAAAATGAAGTTGTAATTCTCAGTGTTTGATAGTGTTTTAAAAACTTGTGAAGATTCTAAACTAAAAAATGCCTCATATACTCAATTCTGTAATTTCATTGTTTTCTAATATTCTGCTAAAAAGCAATAATAATTTAAAATACTAGGTGTGATGATAAATGCAGGCATAATTGATACATAGATGGGAGATCTTTAGAATTTCTTACCAGTTGGAAGATTGAGCTGTTCCCTTCCATTGGTAAGAATGGGGAAATGTAACATTTAAATAAAAGCCAACGACAGACAGATGGCTTCAGGAGTCTACCTGGATTCCTACCTGGTTGATTATGCCAAAAAACATGTAAAAAGAAAATTCCTGTAAACAACATAAGCCCCACTCCTAACTTCACAGTAGATAAAGATAAGAAGTTTGTTTTTTTTTTAGTAAAAGAGTTCTGGTTGGAGAACATGTTAAAACTGTCCTAAAAAGAGAAATATTACAGACTAGCAGCAATCTTAATACAGGTGAAAAAGAAACCCTGATGTTCTGAAGTATATCCTTTTTTGTTTGCTGGGGAGATATGGTATCTGTCTAGCTATTTACATAATGGTTAGAAAACTGTGGGTGCTTAGGTGCTCACACTTTAAAGAGAGATTTGAATTCTTAATAGCACTTCTTTTTAAGTTACAGTGAATGTTCCAGTGTTGTGGTATGTTCCATTGACTTGGTGATAAAGGTATTTTTTTGTATGTTTCCTGAATACGGTGAAGTGTTTTTATTGGCTCTTGAGAAGTTCTATGCTTTGTTTTTTAAGTATTTTTTAATTTTAAACTTCTCAGTCACTGGGCCCTTGAGACCAGCCCTGTGGCATTGTTGGTCCTTTGCGTTATCTGAAAACCTGGTTTGTGTTTGAAGATGTAGGTGCTCAGAATAAGAGTTCTGCACCTGTAGATGGAATTCTTTGGTCCTCCTTACTAAATTAAAAGCCTGGTTCTCCCCTCCTGTATATTCACACTACTTACCTTGAGCCTATATGCAGCAGAAGACAAGACCTGTCCTTTGGTTTCTGTTTTTTTGAGAGGTGTTGCCATATCAGGCCTTAGTGGAGCAATAAACATTGCCAGTTCAGATGAAAATTTTCAGTTGAAGCTTTGTGCCTGTTTTTGGAGGAATCCATCACAAAAGAAGTGAGGTTTTAGTAGTTCTAGCCATGTAGAGAAAGATTTGATCGAAATTCTCGTCTCTTTCAGAAGTAGTCCCTAGTAATAGTCATCCTTGGTTTTGTTGGTTCCAGCAAATCAATGCTGATGTCAGTAGTTGGAACTGTTATCTTCTTCATTGCGTTCATTATTTGGAAGTCTCACTGGGTTAGTTTTGTGCAGCCATCTTGCTGTTTTTAAACAGTGAATTTGTGTTTTCAAAATAAGTTTAATAATGGTAGTATAAACTCTAAAAATGTGTATTGTTCTTTTGTATCTTTCTAGTTATCTGTTAAGTTCAGTAATAGCAAAATATTTATTTCCAGGTAACTTGGAAGAAAAATGCCTAGCAGTGCTTCCATTTCTCTTACTGGATAAAAACAATTTTGAAGCCGATTTGTAGTGGCCATGGATAATCAGTGAAGACATACAGTGTTTTCTGGAATATTGAATGTTCTCGTAATGAAGATCTCTCTCCTGCAGCAGATGTATCAGGACGTACTGGTAGGCGTTCCACTAGCAAAGGAAAGCCATCATTATACCTCTTTACTTAATCTGTGTGTTGAGCAGTCACCAGAAAGAGATGAATCATGTAATCGGATGCATCTGCCGCTTACCAGTGGTGGTACTGGGGACCATCAGGATGCTGAGATGTCAGATGTTGTTGTTGCTACAACAGATGATATATCAAATAGCTTTGCAAACAGGAGCTCCTCATTCTGTCCACGGGAAGTGATGCTGCTTCAGTTAACCTTGATGAAGATGATGGTTGCTAAAGCAGAGGCCCAGGAAATTGAATTCAATACGAGACAGAAGTACTGTGAAATCTTTGTCCTTCTTCTGAAGGAGGCAAAAATTGACTCACAATTGGTAAGCTTTTATAAACTTGTGAAAGATTTTTGTGACAGGAGGGGAAAAAAGAAAGGAACGTGTCTTAAATATTTTTTTCTTTCTACATGTCTGCAGATTTCTCTGCTCCATAGTAGTGACCAGCTGTTATCTCATATGGCTTCAAAAAGTTTAGCATCTCTTGTGTATTTCCAGCTGAAGCAAGAGGTGAGTGTGGCATAATTTTTCACAGCTTAAGAAAATGACTTAGTGAATATGTGCCTTCAAGTTGTTTCATTCGACTCTAGACCCAAGTTTTTATAGTGTTTATACAGCACAAAAGCAGTCACTATATGACTACTGTAAAATCTGAAAGTTCTTCGGAAGAGGTTCCTTTCATAAGCAGACCCACAGTGCAACATCAGAACTGCTCCTTTCCGCCGTGTGTTGCCTGCATGCCTGCTCTGCTCTAGCTCTCTGCTGGACATCAGCAGGCTGCAGATGTACCTTTCACCCAGACTCTGTCCCCTCAAAATGCCACAGTTTTGTTGAAGTGTATTAGCTCCAGCATCAGGAACAACAGCAGGTTATACAAGATGATACTATGTGATACTTCTCCCAAAAAGTGTGTCTCAAGGGGCTTTGGGTTGTAAGTGATGGATAGGAAAGATACATAAGAAGTGTTCCGAGAGAGTATTGCAAGTATGTTAGGAGGGGTGTGGAGTATAGAAATAAAGGAGATCAGATGTGTAACAGAAGTTTGTAATGTGAGGTGGAATGTCTTTATATAAAAAACCCCTGGAATTTTATGGAACTGTTTTAAGGTAAAACATGTCTAGGTGGTAAGAAATATTCTCTTTAAGGTTGCAGTACAGGTATTTAAAAAACCCAACAATCTACACTATCAATATTTTTACAGTGACTTGAGATCTGTTAGGTGATGCAGTAGATAAAAAGAGGTAATAGCCTACTGAAAGTTAATCACATACTTTTCTGTATTTTCTTGTTTGAATATTCCAATTACTCATCTGGACGTTTTTACTTGCTGTGTATTTGGTGACTGTATATTGTAGGCTCCATAGTAGCATCTCTGAACACAGATTTCTCTCAGAAGTTTGTAGTATTTCTTGCAAAGCTGTCTGGGTCTGGGAATTGTGAATTCAGATATGGTCTGTCTACAGTGTCACCTGATTTTGGGTAGGTCACATGACATTAGGAGGTTTGGTTTTCCCTTTCTGGAAAACACAGATAATTCCTATTCCATGCACATGTGACTTCATGTTAGTAAACAGAGGCCTGTGTACTTATAAGGTACTGGACAGATACATTGTTTCTTCCTGTGTTTTGTCTATGCCTACATTTGAATCTTTTTAATGTACATTTTTGAATCCCTGCATGATGATTTAATTTGCATAGCAGTTGTAAAGCATACGTGATTGTTTTTTGAACTCATTTTCTTAGAACACATTAAATGTCACCTGGCTCACCTTTAGTTTGGAGACTCTTTCAGGATTCCCTGTGAATACCCGGGTCGCAGAATGTCTGTGGACTCTTACAGCTATTATCAAGGACGCACTGAAAGATGAGGTTTTCCCCAGAGCAGGTACTGTCGCAATGTTACGGTGTCATCGATATAGGAGTGTCCGCTAGGGGGAGGGACGCGACTTGTAATCTCCTCTGGGGCAGCTTGGCTGGAGGGCACCCGTGTTCTTCCTTATAAAGAGGGTGACAAAGTGCTGTTAAATATGTAGTCGTTTAAACATGCTTAAAAACTGTAAGTAGTCACAATCGCCTGTTTTCTGCTTATTTCATGATTTAGCTGACAGTGTTACACTCTGACTCCATAATGTTCTTCTTGTTGCTGTAGGTATTTTGAAGAAGTTGTTGGCTCCTCTTGATGCTGTGCTTGAAGGATTTTATAATTCCATTCTGTTCCATCATTTTGACAGTCGCCACTATACTTCACCTTATTCTGAAGCTGCAAATAATTTGATCGGTTTTATAGATCTGCTTGAAGCACTTCTGGCTTCCAGAAATGAATTAGAACTGCCGCTCAGATGCCAAAGAGTACTGTTTTTGAAAGTTGCTTATGTCCTGAACCTCATTAGCTCATCCATTCACTATTTAATCAAGAAGAAGTTCATTATGCTCCTTAAAAAATGTGTCCTTTACAAGTCTAGAGAAGATGCTGAAAGTAGATCGCTGTTCTTACAAAACCCAGCTTTACATGAGGACATGCTTGCGCTGAGTAATGCTGTTCTGCAGGTTGTGAATTTAACTTGGCTTGAGCAGATCCCACTGAGCAGAAAGGCCAGCTACTTTGGAGGCAGTGAAGCTGCTCCTGGGGATGGTACTCAAGGTGGTTCTGACCAAACCGTTCTCAGAGCCTTGAGTCTGGTAATGCTTAAAGCACTGGAATTCAAGTTTCAGAACTCTGCTGCAGAAGCTGAAATCAAAGGTAATAGTCTCTTCTAGTTTTGTTCATTAAGCAGCAAGCATTTTAAAGCTTTCAGATTTTGTAGTCACAGCTCATTAAGATTGTAAATAGAATTCAGCTGAATTAGTGGTGGTGGGAGGGAGGAAAGAGAAGACCTGCCCAGGAAACCTGCTATCACTGTACCCTACCTAATTAGTTGTCTCCTTGCATTTTATCCTATCTGTAGCCCTGCAGTATGGGGGGCTTGAAACAACTGCATTTGGGATTGAAAACTTTTCCTGTTAAGAATATGTGTTAGTATTTGAAATAGCTGAACCAGCTTGGGAATGCCAGACTCTTCTCCAGTTGGAAAAGAAGAGACCCTGTTGCGCAAACAACTACTCTATTCAGGGTGGGGAACTAAAAGGAACTGCAGGTAACGCTCTCCTGTGTTCTGATGTGGAGGGAGAACTTTGTTCTTATCTTGGTTGAAGGTACTAGGCATTGCTGTCAGACAAATGATGTAGTAGGCAAAACCAGCAGTGGTAGAAAAGGTAAAAAGTAATGAAGCTATGAAGTAACAGACAGGAAAATTATGGGACTTGGCAGAGTAAAGTGATTGCGTTCTTCAGCCCCACTTATAGATCCAGTCCTTTGAATTTGTAGGTGTGAGGCATACTTTTCATACCTGCATACGTAAGTAGGTTTGTGCTACTGAACAGATGAATTACATTAGCAGAAGAGCAGATCTGGCACTTGTGCTGGGGCCGTGTCACAAGGCAGCCAGCCGGACAACAAGGGAATGCTGTGTAACTTGCGTTCCTGAAGGGAGAGAATGCATTGCTGTGTCATGCTGGTAGCCAGTCAGTAGCCTTTTCCTGTGCTGTAATGAAGTGGTGGGATGAGGTGCTTTGCCTGAGAGACACTCCTGGAATCCCATCTTCCCACTTGCCTTTTTACCTCTGAGAGGCATGTGATAGATGGCTTCTGATGCTAAGCCACGTGAACATGGATGTGCAAATTCTATGATCGAAGCAGCTTGCTGTCCCTGGATTACAGGCTTCACAGCAGAAGTGGAAAGGCGGTTCTGAAGCAGTGTTTCTGCTCAAATACAAGTGAGAATGGGTGTTCCTTATTGCCAGCCAGTTGATGATGTGGCGAAAAGTAAAAAGTAATTTACATTTCTTTTTAAACAAGGGTGAAATTTTGCAGGATTTTAAATATATTGAGGCATTTCAATACAAGTTGTAGGTGTAAATGTTATTTTACTTTTTATGTTTATACATTATGTAGCAAGCATAAAATCAATTTTTAATTCATCTGACTGTGCAAGAGAGCTACGGACTTCTGTAAGACAGCTTCTGACACTTTTTTTCCGGATTTTGGAAGATGCTGTATTTGTGATGCCAGTTGCATTCTTAGAGTTTTTTAGGTATTTGTAGAGAATATTTTACTTATGATTCACCTTCTGAAAAATGTATACAGACTGAGATTTTCTAAGAACATGTGAACATAAAAAATACAGGTTAAATCGATTTTTAAATGTCTCTGAAAATTCTTTCTCAAAGAAAATATTCTCCTTTCTTTTCCATATTCATGACACAAAAGTGGGTTCTTTAATTAGATTCAAATACCCCAACTGTCAAGAGGAATTTCAGGTTGTAAGGAATGGTGCTTCTATTTTAGTGACATTAAATGAAGTGGTTAAAACAAGCACCAAAATGCTTTAATATACTAACTTCCCTTCTGAGGAGCTGGTTGATCTTAATCTTTTTTTATTAACATGAATTACAGTGGCTTAACTCCTAATTCATTTCCATTTTGAGAGTAATTTCCAGATAGCTTTGATTTATAGGGAAAAATTTCACTGTGAGTAGTAACTATTAATAACAAAAATAATTTGCTGTTCCTATTATTTGCTAAGAGGAAAAGCAAATCTTAAAGTCAAATATTAAGGAAACCCACATAATGATGTGGTAAGTAAAATTCATTCCCACGTTCCAGAAAACTTTTCAAAAGCAGTAATCACTGTTTATATAAATGATGCAACTGTGCTCTTCAAGCCTTTGTGTACTTCCAGGAGCATTAGAGTTCTTACTTAAGGAGTTTCTTTGGGTAGAGATACACATCGCTATATTTTTCCGTTTTCTAAACGTTGAGTGTATGCTGTGTTAAGTGAAAAACTGGTACCAAGTACCATACTAGAGTCATTAGTATTGAAGAGGTAAGTTTCTTGACTTAAGGGAAAGAGTCTGTCTGTCATATGAATACAAAGTTATTTTTATAGTAAGCTACTGCACTAAAATGGCATGAATTTTGAGGTGCTTTTCCCATCCAGGAGTGCAGTGTTTAGAGGGAGGGGAAAAATGAAGATTTGCAGGAAAAACGCTGCTTACGTTAATCCTTCCAGCAAGGATTTTGGACACTTATCACGAAGGTGGCTTTATCCCAAGCCTATATATATTTGGAGATGTATATTGTCCATGAAGAATTCATTTTATGAAGAATATGGCCATACTACAAGCTTCATACTTTGTTTTACTGTAGAAATGACAATTTATTCCCATGAACTATAGATCACTACAGTTAATTTCTACAGTGAATCACACTGGGGCGGGGGGATACTTCTGTCCTGTCAAAACATTACAGTTGTATCATTATTTCAATACGAGAAGAACTACCTGAGATGAAATCTCAGCAACATGCTCATATTGGGTCAATTCACCTTTCTTTAGTTTGTGATGTACCAATGAAGCGACCCAATTGGGGATATAAGGAGAAGTACCAATCCTAGCTGTGTAGGTATAGTCACATTTTTGTAGGTTTCCTTGGATATGCAAATTTTTGGAGGTGCGATCTTGTTCATGAGTCTGCGAGCTGAAGTGTGAGAGGGTTTACCCTGCTACCCAAAACTTTATAGGTGACCTGTGATCGTTATTACTTGAACTCCAAGGAAATGAAGAATGCTGTTAGGTGAATACATTGTGTCCATAAGTTTTATCTGTCTTGCAGGTGGGGAGGCAGTATCTAATGTGTAATTTAATTTTCTGCAGGTTACTTATAATTGTTGACATTAGGATCTAAACATTGGTATGTTCACATTGAATTTAAGGTTAGATAGCTAGTTCTGGTTTTCTGCAAAATATTTCTTGGTTTCTTTGGTACCAAGAAGCAAGAACTAATCTATAAAATTTGATGCTGTGTTAAATCAGTTGAGCTAAGGAATGATAAATGCATTCATGAACTGTTACACACTGTTTGTTTAGAAAATAAAAAGTGTATGTTGTTTAGTAACAAAAAAAGTATAGCAAAATTTACTGTTACTTCTTTGTATTTTTTCTTCAGAAAACTTTCAGAGTTCCATGTCCCAGCTGTTGATATTCTGGAGGAGTCATTTGAAGTCTTCCCCACAGTCTCACCCAGTTGTACATCACTGTGAATGGCTCTCCTTGATTTTCATAGAGCAAGATGATGATATGTGGGAAGCTGCTAAAGCTTTATTACTTATTTATCTAAAATTTGATAGGTTAGTGTACAGTTTATTTCATAGAACTATGAAGAATTGTAATTTAGTGAGATTATCGTGATACACATAACATTTCCATTGATTTGTATAAAGAAAAAATATTTTTAATAATTGAAAACCCAAACCTCAGGACAATGTAATAATGTGTGGTGTAAGAGCAGTTAACTTTGCTGATAGTTTAAGTGTTTTTTGGATTGAAATGAGGGAGTTGTGCAACAGTTTCCTATTAAATACTTTATCATATCCTGTAATTCAGAATAATTGACTTCCCAATCTAAAAAAAGTGGTTAGACACAGATAAAAGGCAAGACTGTTTTCTTTCAACACCGAGAGTTTGACAAGAATGGGATATTATAATTAAACTTCAAGAATTCAGGGACTTCTGACAAAGTAGCCCTCTAAGGATTGGACCCATGTTCATTTGAGCTAGTTCATGAAAACTGTTATTGCTAACAATTGAGATGTATTCTTCGTGAATTTGCCCTAGACATTCACTGCTTCATTATTGTTTAAATTACCATACAAGATACTATCCTAATTTATAAAAGGTCCCTCAAGCTTCAAATGTGAAGATACTGCAAGTAGTATCTTCCGTACACACAGTTCTTCTCAGATGCCTAAATAAAAGTAGGCTGCTCTTTTCCAATGTGCTTAGCATCCTGAAAGTTAATCTATGTTCAGGTTTACAAAAATATTGAAATAATTCATGTATTGAAAGTAACTTATTTTACTCCGGAATGTTTTCTAAGTAGGAGTGCTGTTTAAGAAGGCCTGCTTTAAGTGCTTTGGCTTCCTGAACTGTGCGATTGCTTAGCCTCACCTGCCTTCGTTCTTTCTCATTCTAATATAAAAACTGCTTTTTTGGTTTTTACTTTTTGACAAGAGAAAAAAGGCCAAGAATACCATTTTCTGGACATACCTGTTTTAAAAAAATCTGTAAACTTTGACTGAATTTAATCCATTTCATGACTTACTTTGCAGGTTACAGCATGAATCTGCTGATAACTTAAGCCAAAAAGAGGAGGAAACCTGGAACTCCCTTACACATGCAAGTGGATATAATCCTCACTGTATCTTTTTATTTTTTCTAGAAAAAATTGCATTTGATTCTACAGTACTTCTAGATTTTTTGATTTCTTCAGAAACTTGCTTTCTGGAGTACTTGGTCAGGTACTTAAAGCTTCTTAGAAAAGACTGGCATCGGTTTGTAGATGTCTGTAACCATTTTGATAGCAAACATGGCACTTTTCAATCAATTTCTTCTGTCAAGCCACCCCATCAAGAAAAGCAAAGCTGTATGACTGATGGGAGTCTGCCAAATGCTTGTTGTGAACCAGAACCACAGACTCTGGTATCTTTTGCTTCTTCTCACGATTACTTAGTGATTACAGCCAAGCAAGGTGATAATGAAGTTGCAGCGTCTAACCAGTCTAACTCATTGGTATGCACCGACAGTACATCTCTGCTGGGTTCTCTTCAAAGCCTTGTTAATTATGACAGCTCTGGAGACTCTGAATTAGAGTCGGGTGGAGAAGAGTGCTTGGTAAACACGAAGCAGGTGCCTTTAAACAATGAGGGAGAGATGAGGATAAGAGAAACTGGCTGCAGCTACACAGGTGATAAACAGAATACACTGAAGTCTGAAGTGTTGCCTCTGACACAAAAGGGACATAGTACCTCATCCTGTTTGACTTCTACGGTGTCTTCAGATAATTCCATTCCCCTAAGAATAATGCTTTACAAATCAACAAAATGTTTGGAAGAACTGCAAAAAGCTGTTTCTAGGTTGCAGAGAAGAAATCTTTTCCCATATAATCCATCTGCATTGTTGAAACTACTGAGCCACATTGAGAAGATCAGTAAGGACGTGAATCCACAATAATCCGAAGAAGTGTTCTAGTGATTTTTTTCATTTTTTTTAACTAGTACACTAGGGAATGTTTCCATGAGATTAATTATTTCTAAAGCTCATGCCTCTCACACCCGTCAGTGTGATTAACCTGAAACAGGATGAACGTGGTTTTGATTGACACCTTAAAAATCTGCAATTACATTCAGCGATATGGCCCAATTGTCTTAGGGTCCTGGGCTTATTCATGGTATGTATGTCAGTGTCCGGTATATAAGGATAAAATGTTAAGTAGTCATAATTTATAAGAAATGACTAATGTGAAAGCAGAGCAGCAATATGTGATACTTGTCAATTGTGCTTAATGTCATTCTATATATGAAGTCATTGCCAGATTGGTGGTGATTTATGGACTACAGTGCAGTGTTAATGCAACGCTTGACTGCTTAGAGGTTCAGCAAAATAAAGTATTTCAGTTGGGGACAGTTTGGGTGTTTATACTTTGTGTTCTGCATCAGTGCTTTGCTCTTAGTGGATGTTCAGATGTGCTATCACAATAATCCATGCCACACTTTTCTTGGCTGAAGTGCTTAACTGATACCTAGGATGTACTTTTAGCTTTTACTGTTTGCCTGATTTAATCAGCAGCATTATATTTTCACTGCAAATTGAATTTAGTTTTTCTTAATATTTTATGGTACATTCCTTTAATTAAGAGGAAAGATAGATGTGGGACTAATGCATATATTGCCTATTTATAGAACATTTCAGTGGAGCATTATATCTAAAATCAAGCTTAGGTAATGCAGAAGTGGAGTGCCAACAGAATTCCTTGCATTCATTACGTATTTTATCCAAGTATAAAATATATACTTAATTAATTGGTTAAGTCAGAAACAGATAACTAGAAATTAAGTGTCTGCAGTGCAGTGAGATGGATATTGAATTTAAATTCTTACACTTATATCTTTTATTAGATCTAATTCAAATAACCTGAAAAGTAAGCATCTAAGACTTTGCCTGGGGAGGGTTGGTTTAGAATGAGATCCAAACCAGTGCGTGCACTTAGCAGGAAGCCAACTAATGTTGGTACACTTAATGTGCAGCTTGTAATGATCTTAACAAGGGTTAGGCAATGGGAAAGTACTGATGACAGGGATTAATGTAAAAATCTCAGACCTTATCAGAACTGTAAGAAGCAGTTTTCCTTTTAGGATCTTCTCTTGAAGGTAAGTGCTCTATTCTGGTTGAGAACAAAGTGAGTTCTACCTTCCTTTTGAATAGCTGTTTACTGTTAAATTAAAATAGAGATTGAGTTAAGACAAAGAGTCTCTGGAGCAGCTGACTCTGACCCCCAGATCTCTGTGGCAATCTTCTGGATTAGTCTTGAGCTCTGAACTGGTGAATCAGCACTACTGGGAGGGGAAGAAAACTAGGTGAATCTTATGGGATAATTTAGTCGGAAATTGCAGTGTTTTCCAGAGACACTTGCGTGGTATGAAATCTCAGACAAGAAGGTTTGAACCTCAGTTTTGTGCTCTCAGAACGACAGCTGTAATCGCTTGGCAGATAAATAGGAAAGTGTGATCCTTTTCACTGGCACATAGACCTGAATATTCTGCGCATTCATTGTGCTTTGGTTTCTTCCTGAGATTGTCAGTGAATGGAAACTTTTCCATTCATGCTTATGGTTACTTCAGTTAAAAAACTGACCTCCGAGTAGTCCAGGGCAGAAGAATCCCTCTTTCCTGCTTGAACATGGTTATGCTCTAGGTGCTGAGTTGCTTGTTTCTGTCAGGACTGAAGTGCCACTGGGTGTGTTCAAAGATGCAACTCTAGACAACTTGGGAACTTTTAGTTCCAACAAGGGAAGTGCCTTTGGCAAGGCAGTTGAGTAAGAGTTCCTCAAGACTGCAATTTTAAACGTATGTAGGTACTTGCATTTCAGTGAAATCCTTTCCACTATCGTCACTTCTTTTCTAATCTAGAAGTTAGCTTTTCTGACTAGTTTATTTTAACTGAGTAACTTCATTGTTTTCACAGCGTTTCTTGGTCTATACTTTGCCAGTATCTAAATTACAACAGTATTTCGCAGACACTGATAAGATAAGCAGGGTGGGAAAGGTAGAAAGGAGAGATAATTTTAGTTTTCTAAAGTGCAATTTTGGTTTTGTTAAGTGCTAGTCATCTGTCAGTGATTACTACAACTAAAAACTTTTTTGAAGTAGAACTTTAGACATCTCAGAACAGTGTGTAGAATTTAGCAAGAAGTGTAGGAGCCACAACTTTTCGTTTTTGAATGCAGCAAATCCAATTGCAGTCCAACTGTACTTAATGCTTACAGTCATGAAGTTGGTTGTGTGCCTGGTTGGTTATTAGAAGTGATCTTTCCTATGTGTTTTGCTTCTCAGAAAGCCATTGTTTTAATTCTCAGAATGTTTTAGTGGTTAAAATGGGTAAATGTGGTTTTGTATCTGGCAACTAGATACCTTTATGTGCTGATACTTTACCATTTATGAACTGTAGGACCTGAGATGGAGTACAACCGACGTGAGTCAACTTTTTTTTTTATTATTGTACACAAAATGAGCATGAGCAGTGAAGGTGGCTAGTAGTTCTATGGCTATATTCAAAAAGTAGCACAAAGAAAACACCTTTCAAAAGAATTTGTATTTTAATCCATTGGTGAGTTTATAAGGTGTGGTGGTTGGGGTTTGTTGGTTTGTATGTGCTTTGGCTGGAGTTTTTACTATCTAGAAGTTTTAGACAGAGCTGTTATTTCATTTGCTAGAGCAAATTAACTGAGCTGCAGAACCTATTACCAATGTTAAATTAGAACTTAGGAAGCATGTCAGTTATTGCTAGGAGGTTGATATGCCTTACCTTTGGATATTGATATCTAACAACTTCCCTTGTATTATTTCAAAGGAAGAAACAGAACAAATCAGGTGACCTGTTTGAAAACAGTTTTCTGTCTGAGGACTTATCCTGAAATATGCACAGGCTCTATTTATGTCTGTACAGTTGTTTTGTGGAGTTTACCTTCAACATCAATAGAATAAATTATGGTTTAATGAGGTAAGCAGCACTAGAAGTTGTGCTTTTTAAAAAGATTGTTTTGAAATTGCTGAGCTCGATTGCAGTTACAGCTGAATCCAGGTGTTTCCATGCTTGTGGTTCTTCAAACTGGATTTCCTCCAGTATTTTTATGACTGCTTCCCATTGTTTTAAAACTTGTATTACGAGTTTTAATCCCATGATACAAGAACAAAAGCCAACCTTGACAATTTATATGCTTACAATAATGTTGTAAAGCTGCAAATAAGGACCCCTGATTGTTCCCTGGTTTATCACTGCAGGACGAGCACTGTTTGTACTTCTTCCAAAGTCAGTCTGGCATGGTGACTGAAGTTAGTATCAGGTATTTGTCTTAGCCTTTCAGTGTCACTAGGAGTGAAAATACTGTGGTCACTACAATTTTACTTGTGTGTATTTTCCCTTAAAGAGTTGTCCAAATGAATTTTTAAATTCTTGTTGTATTCTCTTTCGGGCTGCCTGGTTCACGCTGAAATCTTGTTAGAAGCCAATTGTATGTGTCAGATTGGTTGATTGGCAGTCTTTTACTATCTCTAACTTGACAGCAGGCATGGACCTGGACTTGGTTGAGAAGCAGCTCAGGGATTTAAGCTTTTCCAAGTCGTTGTCTTTTTCAATGTAACCATGTATGAAATGGTGTTCTCCTTCGGCTGACACCCCTACAGCTGCTCTGAGAATTAGGCAAAGATCCATTATGCGGCAAATGTAAAACTCAACCAATTTTTCAAACTTTTTATCTCCTTAGGGGACGATCAAGTACTTGGTCATCTTCAACAGGATATTGGTCTCTCTATAGGAGTGTTTCTTCACCTAAGCTAAAAATACTGACCACTATGATGCCGGTGTCTTCTGTAATTTTCAATTATGAGCTGATGCAGAGAGGGGAATTGTTGGCTGTGAAGCATCGAAGGGATGGCCTTTCAGTTCCACCAAGCAAACGCTTATATTTTGCACTTGTGTCCTCTGTGGATGGGTAGAGATTTATGCTCTGAGAGTCTTCTGGTAATGTAAATCAAACAACATTTGCAGCATTGTCTTATGTGCAAGTGTTACAAATTGTTGAGGTTTATTTTCATACACTGGTTAAACCAGTGCTTCCGGCTCCAAGGATCAACGAGGCGTCTTTTTTGTGATCCTATATTACTTGGACTGTTGGAAATGAATTAAAAAGCTCTCTGAATGAATTGATTGGACTAACTATGAAATCTCGAGTGTTACAGCCAAAAGATTTGTGTATTAGTCTCCTGCATCTCAAGATAGTAATAGCACATGGGAGTACTGTTTGAGTGAATTAGCGGTGCTGTATCTGGAGTGGAAAGGGTGAGCTGTGGAAGTCGGTTCTGAAGAGTTGTTCTTGCCAAGATTTTGTGAGTAGCATGCAAGTTTTCATACACTGCTTACTATAAATGTAAGCAACCAAAGTTACTCTCCTTGCTAAATATACCTTTTCAAACATATTAGAACATACTTAGGGAAAGTACCTTATCTAAATATGCAGTTATATTTGAATTGCTCTATGTTTCTGGTTGTTAGAAACGTGAATTTGACAAATATGGACAAGGTGATGCTAAATCAAGGGGAAGGAAGAAAATCTTCTCACCAAGAATAATTTAAAAACAACAGACTAGGATTTTGCATAAAGAATGCTCACCAAACTGTAACCAGATGAATTCTCCACTAAATCACATAGACATCTCTGTGTCTCTGGATATGAGAGCATTCTTAGTTGCTCTCCTGGAGGCTTATTGATACACTATATGTTCAGTATTTACATGAAAGATAGCAAGAGTTTGTAACAACTTGAAAGAGATAGCATAATTGTGGTATTTATATCCCTCAATTGTTACATGTGCAAGAGAAATTGGTTAGAAAGCAGTCTCCAGGTAATGTCAGTGTCTTTTTTTTTTTTTTCCTGGAGTCTTTTTCCTAAAGCATGTTTGTAGCCTATTTATTAATAATCCTGTTCTCTGCATTTTAGTGAAGTGATGGTGGCTTGGGTCAGTGGTGAAGAGTGTTAGTGTTCCTTCACTTCTCTTCACTGTCTTTATCCTTCCAGTATTACTACTGACTTGCCCTTTTTATCCAATTGTCATCTTCGTTCTTCTTCTTAAGGCTCAGATTCCCAAAGTATTGAGTTTTCTAATTCTTACCAAAATTCACAGAAACCAAATTCTGACACAATTTTAAAAGATTTAAGCATTTTGAAGATTCCAGCCTATATGTTCAAATTGTGTATATTCCTGATTTATTCCTGCAATGGCATTCATGTATGATAAGTATTTCTACCTTAATGCTTGCTTTGTTCAAAATTGGGTATCTAGTCTTCAGTTATGACAAATGGCATTATTAATTAATTAGAAATGAACCTCTCCTTGTGTAAAAGCCTGTATGCGTTATGAATCAGGTCGTACTTCCTAATAAGAAAGGTATTGAGGAGAAAGCATTTCAACAGATTTTAAATTTACTTCTTTATCCCTTTTGTGTAGAGGAAGGTTGGTATGTTGGGAGAAGATATGAATTCATGTGAAGAAGAGGAGCTTAGCTTTTAAACTACAGATTGACAGGTTATGAGTTATCATATTGATGTCCTTAAACAGGATTTGAAATTACTCATTTTCAGATATCTGTTGATTCTCGAGGAGCAGAAAGTATAGGATTATGAAGTTTTTTTACGTTAGTCTTGAAGAAGTGCCAGATGACAAGCAGATGGGTTTCACTGGTGGTGAAAAGAGAATTCAGAGTGCAGATTATTATTATTATTATATCAATTTGATCTAAACTGATTCCTACATTTTCTGTATGTATAAGACTGAGATTTGATTTGTCTGCCATTGAGATAATCAGTTGGCAAAAATGACTAGGTACTAATAGGCAGTATATTTAGAACGTGTATCTGTGGGATCCCTAGATGAATTTCAACATTTTTTTGTATAAAGGAAAACAAAAGAAACCCTTAGGTTTTGGAGGCTTTGTTTGTTTTGGTTTTTTTTCTTCCATTCCCCCTGCAGGTGCTGTCATACACCATGGCTCTGATTCTAGAAGTTTGAGATTTAGTATAGTCTCAAAGATTTGCCAAGAGGGTTTTCTCTACTGACAAAGTGAACTAATACTATATTCTCTCTTATGTGACTGCTCAGAAGCTCAGGTGAAAGCTCACATCCGATGTGTTGGCTTACTGTAATTTAATATATGTATTTAACTGGCTGGAAAATGGAAAGAAGTGAATTTTGTGAATTTTTCTGGGTTTGTTCTAATATTTTTTCACTGAAAACTGATACATAATTTCCAGTGATATGTGAAATAATTATTTGGGCCAAATAAATGGCTCCATTTTCTAGTTATATTTAATTGTTGTATGATTGAGTAGGTGTTTTGCTGCAAGTAAGGAGTAGTAACACTTTGTTTTCTTAGTGATATGTACAGACTAGGGCGAGGTTTTTGTTTGGTTTTCTTTTTTGTGGCATTCAAATTTAAGATACCTGAAGGATAAATACTATGAAAGTGCAGCGATAATTGAAAGGTCAGTGGGCAGCTTTGATCAAGAGGGTATGGTTAGCTTGTTACTTACCGTGCAATAACTTTAATCTTGTAATAGTCCTGCGTCGGTGGTGAGTGCTACCTAACAAATGCTCCTCAAAAAGTGTGTAAAAACATTTTTTTTCCCATTTTATTATTTGTAGCAGCTCCACACTTGTGCCAGTCAAATGTGGTTTTTACAATTTAGTGCAACAGTGAAGAAATCGTGGATTGAGGTGGGAGAAAGGTGTTTCTGCCGATTACCTATTACATTACTGGCATAGTATTAGCAAAGTGATATATGAATCAGCGTGCTCTAGGCTTTCCTAATTGGCAGAGTGTTCCTAAATGTTCTGCTTGGTTCATGCTACTCGTTCAGATGTGGGAATGTATGGAGATAATTTAAAGCAACAGCAAAGCCATAACACTACCTTTCTGCAATAATACTTCACGTTTAATATTTCTCTGGTGCATCAGTTTATTGAATACTGCTCCCAGTTTTATGGAAGAACTAAAGACTTGCAATAGCTGCAAAATATTATACCTCGAGAAGAAGGGGAAAAAAAAAAGCTATATGAAGAAAACCAAACTTTTCCCTGGAGGGAGATACATAAACGGGGTCCAAATATTGCCTGGGTCACATCTTCTACTGCAGTCTTACGGATTATGACGAAAGTTTCAATATACTCAAAAAGAGTTGTAGAAATTATGTCCAGGGCAGGGGGAGCGGAACCTCTCCAGTGTTACTGTAGGAAGTCTGAGCCGCAAACTACGAAGGCTGGAGGTATGTTCAGTTACTATTTTGTGTTTATTCTGTTGTTGTACTCCTCTGTAGCCATCTGCTATTAGCTTCCTTCAGAGACAGTATGCTGGGTGAGGTGAAACTTTGGTCTGACTTTGAGATGTCTGTTCCTATTTCATGGGTTGTTGTTTGCTGACTGCAAACAGGAATAAAGGACTAATAAGAGGTTCTCTGCTCCTGGCTTGCCAGGGAGGTTCTCTCCTTCCTTTTGAACCACAGTAAGGTGTCCTGCCCACCAGAAGGTGAAGTAATGCCAACACTTCTGAATGCTGTTACTTACTATTTGAAACTGGGAAGAGCTGGTAGGGAGTGACTTTCAGCCTTGTTCCTTAGCTGTGGAATTAAAAAAAAAAAAAAAAAAAAAATTACAAATCACATAGAGTTAAGTAAAGTTTACATGTTGGTATGGTATCTCTAACCAAACACACACTCGGTGCGCATTTCCCTCTACTTTAGGAATTTCAAAAATTCCAGTTTATATCTTCCGAGGAACTGGAACACTTTCTGTAAAACCTGTACTTGATTGAGGCTGGAAGTATTCCTGAGGCTGGTCAATAGGAACAGAAATCTTTCTCTAACTTTATTTGAAAACCTGTACTTCACCTAATAATACGCCTAGAAATGTCAACGTGAAGTGATGCGTTTGGGGTTTCCTTTTCTGCGCAATCAGCAGGCACAGCATCCTCCCGTGCGTGTATAGAGCAATGTAAGTTGAGACGAATTCTCATCAGGCAACAAAATACCGTGTGACTTCAAACATTTCTTCACCTACTATGTTGACACAAATACAAAGGCAGGCACTTGGCATTACTACTCCCGAGTTTCACCGAGTAGATACATGACATCATGATTGCCTTCAGTCAGAAATCTTGAAGTGCAGCTTTGCTGGGTGGGTCTCTGAAGAATTTGAAGGAGTCCTGTAGATAGGGCGTGTTTACCTTTGTCAAAGTGGTGAGTGTAATGCCTCTTCCCTGCTAAGGTGCTTATGTTCTCTTTGGCTGCAACATCATAAAGGTAAGAATTTTTTTTGCTTTCCTTTTTTTTCCTGTTCTGTATTTTGTGTATTTTTTTCTTTTTCCCTCCCTACACCAGAGCATGGTCTGAATTGTTAGCATGTGCTGGTCTCTACCGTTGTCTGTTTTATCAGGGAAAATTAGAATAACTCTTACGGTAGTCTTTGGATAAAGAGTGGAATAGGTGTTAATGAGATTTTACATGTTGCTACTAAGTATTCCAACCTAGGAGAACAGCTTTTGATTTGAGAGAAAAGTAGCACAGGTTACAGTAGTAGTTTTGCTTTTCTACTTCTTGTATCATTATTCTGTTAAGTGTTTGTAAGAACACTTCTTTCTGAACTGGAAGGGAAGAAAATTTACTAACAGGAAAAATAATGTTAGCTAATGATGTAGATGTGATTGCATAAAAAAAGCCTTGAGTTTAAGTTGCCTGAAAAAGCAGTTCTAAGTTTGTTCTGTAAAAAGCTAAGAAAAAATGTTGTGTTAAGAAATTCAGTTTAACAGAGTTTTTGACAAGACTTACCTTCTTCAGATCTTCAGCAGGTAGTGCTATAAATAACACATTTAAACAAGCTGCCGGAAAGGGTTCTTTCATATTGATGCTGTAACATTCGGATGGAGGAACCACGTTCATTTTTCCCTCTTGCTTTTTGTCATATATACCTATTTTTAGCTAGCTTCCTAGCTGGGGTCGAATCTTCAGCTGGGGTGCCACTGATGAAGAGGTTATGCTGGTACATCTGTAGCTGAAAATATGTGTCTTGAATTTGTTAGGACATGAAAAAGATGCCAAACAGTGGCTGAGATAATGAAACACCGGTTACGTTCTGGCAGCTCCTCTAGCTGGTTTTGTGGGTGGAGAAAGTCTGGGCAGGTTAAACTGCAGAGGAGGGGATAACCAACAGGAGGGGAACTGAGAACTGTGGTGCACAACAGTCTTGGTTTAATTGCTGGTTCAGGGTGATGTAGACGTCGTTGAAGTCAATGTACAATGTACGTGATGGCTGTAGATCCTGTTTCGGGAAGCTGCGAATAGTTTTCCAGAGCACAAATGCACCAGCCCTGTCCCTTTCCCTACCTCCCAAGGGCTAACTGGGAGCCTTGAGTCATCGACTGCGCAGGTGAAGGAGCCAACAACCTTTGCCTCTGCACCCTCAGATCCTCTCTCTAGTTCCTTGCTACGCTGCTGTCTTCACATGTTTTGTGGTACTGTTGTGCTTCTAATAATGTGCTTATCCTGGCCACTCTGTGCCTGTATGCTGCCCTATTCTTCTCTGCCTTTAACGCTTATCTGAAGTGACCAGGAAGGCTCACAACTCTGGTAAAAGCTCTATTATATAACTTAGCATTTTAAGTTAGACTTCAGGTTTTTATTTCAAATAAAATTTTGGTAAGCTACAAAAAAAAAATCATTTTTGCATCTTTCCCCAATAGTAATAATTTGAAAAAAAGTGTCATACTTAAAAAGATTTTTCCTTACATTCTGACAAGAGCTACTAACAAGTTCTTGAAGCAACTGGTGTTGTCCCTCTTGGTCTGTTCAAACTTTTTATGAATTAAGCATCTGTTAAGAACCTGTAGTTTGGATAGGGCTTTTTTTTTCCCAAAGAACTGTATTTTTTTACCTCAAATTATTGCAGATATGAGTTATTTCATAGCTCTTTATCCAACTCTATAAATGTTAGGATTTTTGAAGCTTAAAAGCAGACATAGTTCGCACTGTAACTGTACAGTGTGAAGAACTGTATTTCACTTTCCTCAGCTGCCTGTGATCAGCTAAAACCATTTTAGCTGGTCAAAAATGATTTACCTTTAAGTAGAGAGAGCATGGTAACTTTCACCCTGAAAAGGAATTATTTCAAACAGGTCTGGTTCTCTTTTTTTCCCTTGGAGACCAGGGAAAAATATAAAACTCACTTACCACCTTAATTGAGATTTATTCAAAGCGCTACTTTAGCCTGCTACAATACAGTAACCAAGTTACAAGGTAATGTGATAGCACTGTAAAAGAAGTAAAATACTCTAATTGCCCTATAACTAGGCACTTAAAGTGTTTACAGTTGAGATTTGTACAAGCTAGGGAGTAAATTTGAAGTTAAAGGTCTCATAGCAGCCTTAATTCAGCTGTTTTATGTGTGTGGAGTATTTCAGTGTTTCATCATAAGAACCTCTAAGTCCAACAGCTCTCTTATGCTGTGCTGCCACTGGTTGTATGCATAGGCTTGGTAAGATGTCATCCACACTGTGGCTCAGGTCATGCAGAATTTACCTGGAATCATGTTTTCACATTTGGACAGATGAGAAAAAGACAAGATGTGAAGAGGTGGCAGCATCGGTCCAGTGTCCTTCATTCAGTTCTTTCCTCCACAGACTGTAGTTCAAACCCTTTGTGCCAACTGGGCACGTAACACTGCTCCATCAAATGCAGAAAGCAGTGCCACGAAGTGGAACAAGCAGTGTCTCCAGGGGGCAGATACCTGCAGGTAGCAACTTGTGCCTGAGTGAATGGTTCTGTGTGGAAGGAAACAGCGGAGGTCAGGGTTGCTCTTACTGCCTTAGGGACTGATAACTTTTTAGCATAAAAATTACCAGGGGAGAAGCTAATCTGTTGTTGTATCCTGTGATTTCTCAAACTTGCAAGTATGTCCAGAGGATGGATAAAGCATCTGTTGTACTTTTGAAAGGTTGTATGGCACAATATCAGCTGTCAACACTTGAATGAATACTAAACCGTTAATAAGTTAGGGTTTGTACGCGTGGGGTGTTTTGGATTTTATTAAAACTCACTTTTCTGTAGTACTCGGATTTTTTTAAAAAGGTATCTCTTAGGTAGTGCTTCTGCTGTCCTCAGTAAGAAGAAGGTTGCATAACTGTTAGCAGCAAAGTGTAGGTCCCATATTTTTTCACCTGTTTCATGGTGGTGATTGGAGTTGGGATTCTTTAAACAATGTGCTGTCTGTTTTTAGCAGAACACAAATCTGCTGCTGAAACTTGTGTGTTAACTGTTGCATATATTACCTAGTCTGAAGAAAAACCAAAACCTGTGATATGGTGGATCTCATCTTTATTTACTCTTTTAATCCAGAGTTGTTTAATGTTGATGATTAACAGCCTGGAATAGCATTGCTATCTCTTTTGGTATCTGAGAGGCTTGATTTTTCCCAGCAGTCACTGTACCAGCTTTACCATTCTACCAAATGATGGAGAGAAATACGAGAATTACGTTATTCTTGCTTTTTGCTGACTTCATTCTTTCCCTGTTACACCTCTGGAGTCACACTGCGTAGACAGTCTAATAAAATGCTTAGAGAAATTAGGGCTTCTTTCGCTTGCATGTTTGTGGTAGTGATCCGTCAGGTGTTCTAATTTATTCAGTAAATAAAGATAGGAAATCCTCCTAAAGCATGCTTCAAACGTGCATATCACCTTCTCTTAGGTCTGGCTTTGGAAATGCAGCTTTTGTAAGCAAGAGCTTTTGTGCAGAGAACACAAAGCTTTGGCTCTGTTTCTTTTTATTAATTCCCTGGACTGCAGCAGCCAGAAATTCCACTTCAAAGCAGGTCCTGAATTTGTTTTTCAAAATGTAGCCACATAGCTTTTGTCAAACCAAAATGTGCCCTGTTTTTCTTGATGGCATTAAAAAGATGAGATTTTTTTTTTTTTAATGAATATATCAAGATCCAAGGAACAGAGCTGTGAAAGAAACTTGACGTTGGTACCTCCCAACTGTGCAGGCTTTGCTTTAATTATAAGGGATGCAGTTCCTGAAGTAATCATTCCTGATTTTCCTGTTTTGCACTAGCTGAACACTCCTAGCAATAGAAGGTTCAGACTGAGTAGGCTTTCAAGTTTCTTGTTAGAGCTGGTCCCGAACCAGGGCAAGCTGGGCCTTTGCATCCTCTGCCTGCTCTTTGGAAGCAGCGTGTGTAAGGGGAGAACACCAACTTGTGACAGTTTATGCAAGCTAAAAAGATCAGCTGCCTTTGAAATCCAGTATCTACAGCCTGATCCCAGCACTGGAACTGGTTGCCACCACTTGTGGTTACACTGGGACACGTGCCTTTGTGTGGTAACGAGTTCCTGATGAAATGAAGCGTCCTCTACCTTTACACTGATGTACTAGGGCAACAAACCTGGGTCCCAAGGACTGCAGTCATAGCGCTTCGCAGAGGCAAAAATTTCTTGCTGGCGTAAAACGAGCCTGTTGCGAAACACACTCCACTCACCCAAGTGATAAGAAACTGGTTCTCCCATTTCACACCCAGATTTTGGGAACTATATGAGGAAACGCCTGTCTACCTCGCCATCGCTGCTCATGGCCCCTGGGTGGCAGAAGGACCTGTGGATGCCTTCCCTTTCCTGCTCACAGTATGGGCCCTTGGAAGAGGTGTTCTCAGTGTGAGATTCTATGGTCAAAGGGGTACTGGCCTTCCTAACTTGTTAGGATTTAACAAATTGCCAGAAATCTTTGGGTTAAAACCGAAACTAAATAGTGTAGATAACATCATTTAAAAGGGCTTGAGGTTGGTCTACATGTAATATGCCAGAGCAATAGCCCTTGTGGGGGCAATATAATACCAGGAAGATTTTCTCTCCTGTGGCACTAGCAAGGTGCCTTAAATCTGATGTGGTCTGAAAGCAGAGTTTTGGCACGGATGTGGGATTAAGGATTCTGAGGGTCACTCTGCCACGATTGTCCAGGCAGCTGGTAATCGAGAGGAGGAGCAATTAGCAAATGGCAGCTATGTTTTTTCTAACAGACAAAGCTTGCTAGAGACAAATGACCTGTGTGCTTTCTGTCTGTCTCCTTTTCTCCATCCTCTGGCCTCTTCTTTCATGGTTTACACAGGCGTTGTTTAGGGCCGAAAAGATTTAGAGTAAATAATTTAGAATCAAGTGGTCAAGTTGTAACGTGGAGAAAGCTGATAACGGGAATTAGCATTTGGGACAGTGGTTGCTGTAGGTGTGGTGAGTAAACCATAGAGCTGGATTATTTGTATTAGTGATGCTGTGGGAGCACTGAAAGCACTTTTTTTTGCAGAGGGGAGGAGATAATAGATGGGTTCAGTTTTAAAAGTGTAATTGAATTCCAATACTAATTTTAATCAAGGTTTCTAGGATCTAGCAAGTGTGTATTTGTGGAGAAGGAGATGATGAATAAATCTAGCATGAAGTTAATTCCCAGTTAGTTTGCTTTGAGTGGTGCTTCCTGAGATGGAGACTTCTGTCAGGTGCCAGCTTCCTTTTCATGCAGTAAAACATACAGGGTACCTGCGGGTTTCATGAGCTATTTCTCAGCAATCTGAAAGGGCCACAGCTTGTTTGCTGTGCAGGAGAAGAGAACCCTGCTTGTATATGATGTGTAGAACAAAATAGCATTTATGGAGTTCCTATATGTTTCAGGATCTCCATGATTTAAGGAGGGATAAAACTACTTAACCACACAGCCACAGCTGTCAGCCATTTGAGCAAAGAGGGCAGAAAGAGAAATGAGCCGGTCTCAGTTGCTCAGGTGCGTTTGGAAGGACTGCCTCACCTTCCAGGTGCTCCAGGAACCTCATGATGAGAACTGAAGCTGAAGGCAGGCAGGAAAACAGCCCAGCTACTTAGGCAGCTGCTATTATGATGATGGAGATCTCCAGGATTGCCCGGGGAATGGCCAGATGTGTTGCAGTGAAAGCATAGGTTGGATGTAGGGTGAACATTCAGTCTAAGGGTAATGAAACGTAAGAACAGGCTGCAGACAGATGTGGAATGTCATCAACAGTTTTCTAAGAATTGCTTGGACAGCGTTCATCAGGGATGGCCTAATTCCCTGCGTACCAGGCAGGACCTGGTACAAATACAGAGGATTACAGAAGAAAAGGGCTTCAGAGAACCCACCTTTCTATGAGTCTATTTGGTGTTTGTGAGGAAGGATTTGTACTGAAACCTGCAGACTCTGGATCAGACCCCAAATCCCTGAATTCCCTTAGATTTTAAGATTAAGCATGTGCTTAAGAGCTTAGTTAATAGAGATCTAGTAACTAGTTTAAGACCTGAAAAGGTAGTCATAGGGTAAGGCACCCGCAAGTGGAAGGAAAACATGAATTGGTGAGATCCCAAGAATCCGATATGAAAATATGCACTACTGGGTTTTTCCAGGGTTTACGTGTTTTGGGTGCACGTTCAGCCACAACCCATCTCGCCATAATCCAACTGTTAGTGCTCTTTCCACTGCTACAATAGACTGGCCCATTTTTATTACAGCTACAGTTTGTGATAGTTTGGAATGCACAGTCTAGTTTATAGATATATTAGGAAGCAGAGCTGTGTAATGAGCCTCTCCCTGGTCTTCCAGGGCAGTTTGTCTGCAAGCCTTGCTGTCTGACCAAAAATGTCATGTTTCAAAGCCCTGCTTCATTATCATGGCGCCTGCTAGCCCTAGTAAAGGGTCTTTTAGCAGACCCATTATAAATCCCTACTTCCAGGAGTTTATAATTCAGCAGTAAAAAATTGCTCTAGGCTGAAACTTGGCATATAAAGTCTCAATGTAGGAACAATTGTGATTTCTCCCTCTTTTATTTTTGTGTTTGCTTATGCACACACAATTCGTTCAGTAGGTTTTTACTGTCCCCTTTTGCCATGTAAAAAGATTAAATGGCTGGGTTATTAATATTTCAATACTGACTACTGTGCTCAGCCAGTAAATTGATTCACAGTGTCTGTTAACCCAGCTCTGTTTGATGGATACACGTCACTGTTCCACAAACCTGCTGCAAGGCTTCAGCTTAGTGGGAACAGCCCAGCGTGGATCGCAGCAATCGTTCGTTAGCTCTTGATTAAAATGGGTTTCAGAGCCAGCTGCGACCGAATCTGGAAAGCCAGTGTGAGTGCACTAAGCTGGGTGTTGTGGTCCAGCGCGGGTGGAAGCAACGTGTGGCTGCAGGCGAAACTGAAGTTGTGTGGCCCCTGCTCAAATAGGGAGGAACATGAAAGGGCCTGAGCTACTGCCTGTCCTCAGCGTGATTTGATCTGATCGCTTCATCCGATACAAACACATCGCTGGGAGATCTTCCGGTGGGACGTCTAACGCTATGAGGAGACTTGCTTGCAATTCTCCCAGCTCAGTTGGTTCCCCGTTGAAACTATGGTTCAGTGAAATCGGTTATTTCCTCGTTATTTTTTCTGATATACAGAAAATTTTAGTATGGAAAAAGTTATTTAAATTTATTGCTCCTAGAAATTATATAAAAATTACTTATTTCAGCTTTATGGAAAACATTACAGTGACTTCTATTTTTATTCTATTTTAAAATATTTTTATAGGATCTGTAACATGTTTGTACTGTAAAGTCCTTATAACTAAATGAGGGATAACAGAAATTTCTAAATATATAATGTAGAATGCAAAGGTTAAAAATGAGACTTTTACAGGAATGAAATGGTTTGGTTTAGTGAAATGGTTTGGTTTAAGTGGATTGGTTTTTTTCCTTCAAGAACAGAGTTTAGACATTTCCAAGGCCCTGCATTGGTTTATACCAGCTCAAAATTTAGTACTATTATTTTATCTTCTGCTGGACTATAATCCCACCTGCGTACTCGAAACCAAGGGGTTTTCAACTTCCTGTAACTGATTTTTTTTTTTTTTTTTTTTTTTTT
>Ga0065711_1031998_pt1 | contig 28230 bp, 9 predicted proteins | sample Hoacrofraction12_FD_59098 | JGI IMG/M metagenome (GOLD analysis project Ga0065711, IMG submission 59098) | Hoatzin crop microbial communities from Cojedes, Venezuela - Epithelial fraction 12 v2 (version 2) | ecosystem: Host-associated > Birds > Digestive system > Esophagus > Crop | place... | reverse complement strand
CCCCCCGGCTCTGTTCAGAATTTTATTTACTGCAAATCATATCTCTAAAAAGTCAACTGTCCTCTTATTTCTATGAGCACAGTGCAGTATTCAGGCACTGAGACAGCAAGCACTGGATATAATTATACTAATACATAGGAATATAGCTTCAGGCAGTGCTAGATAGTGCTCCAAGTCACATAGGCACTGCTCTGGCACCAGCAAGACAACACAAAATATATTTGAGGTTATTTGGAGTGGCAGGAACTGAACTTAACTGAAGTACCAGTTACAGACTTTTTTTCCCCTTCCTTTGAAAGCTAAGCAAAATAAATGAGAAATTACTGACTACAACACAAGGAAACACAGATACAGATTTTACAGTCGTCTGTAGAAGTAGCTGTTTTATAGGTAGGCACAGTCCTAAGCTACAATAATTTAAGTATATTTACATACATACTTAAATGACACTGGCCATTGCGTTAATTCATTTTACCACTGCTACCCTACACTAAATTTTCCAACAAGTTAGCTTATACAGTGTTGACTATGCCGACAGACAAAGATGACATGTACGGCCTGAAAGAATATATTATAAAAAAGGACAGCAGTAGCTAATTACTGTATGAAGCATGTTCAGTTTAACTGTACCTCCCATTCAACTTCATTTCATAACCTTGAATTGATATTTTTATACCTTGCACCTGCCATCATTGATATTGTCATGGTTTCTTTCTTACATAATTCTAAAAATCAGAAAAAAATTGTTCCCAATATGACCTTTTCAACTGTCAACATACGGAATTCAAGTACTGAAAGTCATCCACATACCAATCAACCTAAAAGTTGGCATTTTTCTGGGCTGGTTTGATTGGAATCGAGTTAATTTTCTTCATCCAGTCAGAAACTTTCACTAGCATGGTCCTTATTTGGGTTTAGTTTGAGAGGGAACATAGGAACTTACTGATTTAGTCACTGCCAGGAAAACCAAGGTCTTCCTCAGCTTCCTATCTGCCAGGTGTGGGGCAGCTGGAAAGGGGGGCATAGAAGGGCAGACCTTGACTGACATCCAGTTTGATCAATGAGAGTATTCCATACCACCAGCCTCATCAGGCTTTGTACATAACTGGAGCCGGCTCTTCCGGTGCATCAGATCAGCCCTTTTCAGGAGGACCGTTCTGGGCAGAACCGTTCTGTTCAGTCAGTTCCGTTGGTTCGGCCTCCTGCCGTCTGTCCTGCCTTTCTTCTCTCTCCTCTCTCCCCGCGGGATCAGCTCTTCTGGACCAGAGTGCTCTCTTCCCAGGACTGGCCGCTTGACATGGGTAGAGTTTGTGAGGAACTACATTTTATTTTATATATTATTAGTAGCATCATTAGTAGTGTGTTAGTATATGAGTATTATTCTGTTATTCCTATTATGCTGTTTTTATTCCAACCCACCAGTTTCCCCTTTTGTCCATTCTCCTCCCCATCCCGCTGCGGGGGAAGAGAGGGGTGAGGGAGCAGCTGCCTGATGTGTGGTTGCCGGCTTAAAGTACATTTTCTTACTTAATGTAGACTGCTACAGGCACCCCTGAGCACCTGTTTGGACATCCAGGTGCTTCTAATGGCGAGGTGCTTCATTCGTCCCAGCGCCCCAGCCTCCCCTTGGGCTCAAAGCTCCCTATTTACTCCTCGCAATCCAGCTCCTCGACACCGGACACCTAACTTTTCCTGCCTTGTTTAGCAGCCACACAAACCCGTTGCGGAGCGGGCCACCGATGAGAACACTTGCAATGCTGCATCAGGCTGCCAATTTAAGGTACAGTTGCACTGAGAAATTGCTACTTCTGCCTGACACATTAGCACGTGAAAGGAATTACAACAATATCCAGGGCATAAAAGTTTACATTTAGTACGTTTATGTATTTTGCAATTAATTCATCAAATGGCTTATGTATACCTTGCCTTTTTGATATTTTGCCTGCAATATGCATATGCCACAATACCAGAGTTTTGAGAACCCTTACCCTTATGCCCAAACTTAGTAACTTCCTTAGGCAAACACCGTGTCAAAATTATACAAAGTAGAAAATAAAGGTAAGTTTGAAGTCAAAAGTTGCACAACAAAATCACCATTCAAAATTTCGCAGAGACAGTCAAAAAACATGAAGAATTTACAGGACTGCAAATAATAAATCTAAATAATCCAGCATTTTCAGACGATGGTATTGAACTTTTTGGAGAAAAAAAAAAGCGCAATTACACTGTCTTTATCTCTGGAATACAGCATTGAACCAAGGGGACTAACAAAGCCAAGGAAACAAGAAGCGTATCACACCAGAGGTTACCATTGCTATTTGCAGCATTATCAGAAACAAACATAAGCTCCTAAGAGCCAAAAACTGAGCCTCGGCTCTATGTCTTAGCACCAACCAACCTTCCTAAGAGGTTTAGGCCAGCATTTGGTACTTGTAACCCAGGGCTGCTGGAGAACCTGAACAATACTACAACGGAGAAGGAAACAGCTAGAAGCAGAGGTATTTTAAAACTGCTTTATCCAGAGCCGTCTGTGGCCCCAAGCTTGGCCTTCAAGCCCTACATGACAGTTTCAGAGTGGTTAACCTCCCCCACGTTTTGAAGCCATTGCCCCCCAGAGACAAACACCACACAATCCATTAAAATGAACCTCGGAAGCTTTATTCCTCCCAACCCTTGCTGCCTCTGCCCTGCCAGCCTCCTGCCCCTGTCCGTATGTGCGTTAAAAACCACTACATGAGCCCTCGGTCACCAGGTTAGAAGCTCCACAGGCCTGCCCTGCACTGCCCCGAGGTCTGGGCCGACCGCCCAGCAGCGTCCCTCAGCTGGGGCGCGTACCATCTGAATAACGCGCGATGCTTGTCAGCAACATAGGTATGTGCACGAATTACCAAGTCTGGTTCCCACTGCACGTGGCTGGCTGTTTAAATAGATGATCTTAGGGCTGCCAGTGTTTCGAAGATGGTTAGAGCCAGTCAGACCTGAGGAGTGGACTGCTGGGTGTCTAAGGTGCAAAGGCTGACAGCACCTCTTTCTGCAGCAGGTGCATTCTTCACACCTCTCAGACTGATGACCAAAAAAAGCTGTTTCCCTTCATCACACAGACATGCTTCTCTCTTCAGCAGCTATCTTATTTGTAAAGGATCTGTAATAATACTATGATTTTTGAAGACTTAACTAAGAGGTCCCAAATTTACCAGAGCAAGTGGTTAATTAGCTAGCAGAAAGAGGCTGGGAGGGGGAATGGATAAAAAGAGAAAGACAGGAGTTCTCTTTTAATTTCCTTGGTAATCCTGAATATTCTTGGATATACTTGAATAGAATTAGTCTATTCAAATCCAAGCATCCACACAGCTGGAACATCAAGACCTGGCAGCTTTACACAGGTGCTGTGGAACAATCATATACCAAACATAACACGGTAACTATAAACATTACAGCAGTACTTTCAGAGTGACTCCTCAAAAGACAAGATCAATTTCTATCAACAACAAGGACAATGTTTTATTGAACAAATCTATGTACAGTACAAAAAAGTTTTTAAAATGAAACACTACTGTTGATTTATTGCAGTTTGATGGCTCAGTTTTAATTTGTACTCTTATATAAAATGCAAAGTAAAATAATTTAACATTCAACAAGGAAGCACAAATTTCCTTTCTTGCTGAACCTGTAACAGCTTTTACAAATTAACAGAGTCCCAAAATGCATACACTGCATTTAATCAGAAAGGTGTTATACAGTACCAAATAAATTAAGAAAATAGTAACACTACCACCCCCTTTGAGTCTTTTGTCCATACCACTGGTGTTAAACAAGAAAATAAATGAGTACAGCTGAACCTTTAATGTGATATTAAAATCACAAAGTTTAATGTTATAAATTATCCAAACTATACAATTCATATAGTTTCAATGAATATGGCTAAATAACCAAAGTACCAGTGACCTTTCCCCACAGATATGACCACTTTCAACCTATTTGCAGTATTTCTTTCTTTTGTGGAAGGTGCCTACCAAGGGCAACTCTTCGAAAATTAGAACTTACATGACCTTTACAGTGACCTGTGATTGGGTTAGAGTAGACAGTCTTAAAAGGAAAATCTAATTCCAAGTTCTAGCCACCTGGAGGAACATTATTAGAATACGATTATTGGCAATGAAATGTACAAACTTTGATCCAACAAAGCTCCTAAGCTCATGTATAACTTGAGGCAGCTTTAAGATATTTGCATGCTTACATTACACATGTACTTCAGTATTTCTTGAATCGAAGTGATACATCTTGAAGAAGTATTTCCAATTACATCATATAATGCTCAATGCCTGGGAAAAAAACTCTTTCAATTCTAGATTTGGAAGCTTTTTCAGCTGTAGAAGTTGCAAGCTGAGTATAGGGTAATACTCAACATACTAAAATATCCTTAAAAAGTACGCCGAATTCTCCCCCACATTACAAGTATCTTTTTGCTCCTAGTTGAAGTTGCTTAATACTGCAACTATCTGACGATACCAACAGGTATCAGAGAGTAGTTTAGAGAAAATGCAATGTCCTTTGAAGTAAAAATCATTACTTAAAACAAAAATGTTACCACCCACTTGCTACTTTAAGTCAATTTAGCATATTTCTGATAGGTGTCAGGTGATGCTAATGTTCACCTATGTAAGAATTCAGTTTTCCAGTTCTCCAAAGCGTATATACTGAACACATGGTATAAACAAATGGTGGTGTCCAAGAAAAGCATCTTTGAACAAAAATGGATTTAATGCAGGTACAAAAAATTATGGTCACAGTTTATGCGTGTACATAGATGCATTTATCTACACACTTAAACCAAAGAAAATACAAATCTCAATCATGTTTTTAAAGCATCTTCAAACACATGGAGCTCCAGAAAACGGCAAAAAAAGCACCAAAGATTAAAGGTACATTTAAAAGACTTTACACAAACATTGTTGACTATTGACTGAGTTTTCAGATTTTTAAAATGCTAATACTTTAAAATTAACCTTTTTTTTCCCCCAATATATTTAAGAAAATTTAACTAGATTAACAACGTTAAGCAAAGAAAAGGAAGCCTGGGAACATTCAAGATGGCAACTGGGTCCTTAAAAATTAGTTGGTAACTTGAAAACAAAAAATGTAAAAGTGCATTTTGCTGATAAGATCCCAAGTAATTTTATGTTTTAAAACTTTTAATGTATTTATATATGTAAATATATATGTATAGTGTGTATATATGTATATATAATGAATGTTGTATTTAAATATTTTTTTGCAACTGCAAAAAGAATTCTTTGGTGCCTCAAATGTCATACAAATCTCTGAAAGTGGGCCAGTCATTGGTATTAATGTAATGCACACATACCTGTGATCATAATTTTATAACCTTTTATGTTAATCCAACTCAAAGTTAAGGCAAAAATTTTCTAGAATTCAAGAGTATGATTTTGAATTTGTGTTTTTTACCTCCCAGGACGGGAAAATGAAGCAGAATTAATGCAAACATCTGTTTAATTTCACAGAGGATTATCAGCAGAGGCATTACTGAACTATTAAGTTAAAGTTCCACAACTACTTAACAGCCTATTTTACAGTGAAACTCTTAGGTTTGCAAGCGTGAGCCATTGCTACAATGAACAGATCTTTTATGTACCTCTTGATTTTTTTACTTACTAGTTTTTACATATCTGTTGATTTAAGCAAGTTGATCATCTTATTATGCCATACACACATTATGATGAACTACTCAGTAAGCAAACTAGCTGAGCAGAACAGTTGGTCTTTGCTGTCCTACATTTCTGTGATGACTCCATTTGTACACACCAGTTTTCACCATTATACCTTCCATGCCTACAATCACACTAAAATTTTCAGCTACCTGCACAGACCAGGATCCCAAATAAAACATTTTTAGGTGGCAAGGCAGGATAAGATAAATTAGAGGATAAATTATCACAGTAATTAGACAATGTGTATGTTTGTCATGCCTCTGTTTGGGGTGGGAAGACCAAAAACTACAACAGCATCCTTTTGGTTTCCAAATGTCCTGTATTTCAATGTTCCATACAGAGCTCAATGACTCTAATTTCCTGTCTTCACTTTCTCATTTTTTCTACAAACAGTGAGTTTTGGATAAAGTGCTTAATATTTAAGTCTAACTCCTTCACTAACTTCTGGGAAAGGCTATCTTTTCAAGAGATACTATTATAGAGAGTTCTAATGTGTCTTAAAGGTTGAGTCGATATGTATTTTTTCCCTTCCTCTAGACAGTAAATAAGTAGTTACAGTCCTGAGTTGTGAACTACCACCACCAAGCAATATCACGTATGTGAAACAGGCTCTTCCTGATCTTTTTTTTTTTCCAACTTGACATGTGCTCTGCTTTTGTCTGCTCCCCCCCCTTTTTTTAAAAAACAGGAAGCCATCTCAAGTTTTTTTCAGTCACACCAACAGCGAAGGACCCCTGTATTTGCATAAAATTAGTTTAACTTTGCCCTGTAATGCAGGCTTAACCCCCTTCACATTCTGTATTTGTTTCAATCGGCTTCTGCTAATATCCACACAATCTGTGCAAGTACTGCTTGTATTAGTCTTCCTGCACCTACAACGGATGTTTTACAAGACACTCTTAACATACACATTTACCATAGCCTTGAAAAGGGCATCTCTTGCATCCATCTGATTTCCACTGTGCATAACTTTCACACTTAATACCACATGAACTCACTTTTCCTTGCATGCTCTGTACTTCAAGTTTTTGGCTATTCGAGCATTCCATCCATCTTTGATTTCTTTCTACATTCCTCTTTTTGGATTCTGAGTTTATTAAATGAGCTCCGTGCTTTTTAGCAGATAATGGAATCACATACTCAAAACTTGACAAAAAGAATGCATGGTTCCTCTGTGCTTTTCTTATCCGTATTACAGTAACATAGCACGTTCTTGAATGATTCCTTCCCAGCTGTGTGGATGGATATCCTTTAACCACACATTTACCAACCAATGCAGCTTTCAGAATTGGCTGGTTTTATTTCCATAAGGCAATTAACACCTCTGTTTTCTCTGCTTGCCCAACTATATGCCTTTTCCTTAAACCTTCATGCTAGAAAGACTGTGCTGCTAAGCTTCAATCACACATTTGGAATGAATGTGGCTTTTCAGATAACTGGTACTTTGGGGATTTTGTAGCAACCTTTCTGGACTCAAGACCTGCAGAGCTCCTATTATTCCTCTGTGAGTTCTGTCTAGAAAATGTGCTTTGTCTTTATCAAGGTCATGTTTTTCTTTAGTAATTTGAGACTGCTTTATGATTAAGGCCAACTGGGAAACAAACTTATGCTTCTTCATGTAGTGTTTTCTTACACCACTCTTCATTTGATACATTTTCCCACAACATTGAATCAGGCACCTGTAAAAGAGAATGCACTGGGATCAAAATGAAGACTAACAAATGTAAATCATTCTTTAATTTAGAACACTGCTTATGTTTTTCAACATGTTTAGTTTCACACATGCAAGGAAAGAATGACCCCCTCCTGTTTTATGAGAAGTCTTTCCCATTAGAGTTGCCTACCAATTCTCACCACCTCTTTCTTATTCTAAACAGCACGTCCAATCTGAACTTCCAATTTAGCACAGTATTGTGATTTAATTGTCTACATTCTAGCATATTACAATTGCTTAGAAGTTGTGTCTGTCTTATCTATTCCACCAGGCTGCCTGTTTTCAAAGACCATTTTCTGGTTGGTATTTACCTCCAAACAAACCAACCCAGAAGGCCTGTAAGACTTACTTTCATCATCTGAATCGAATCCAAAGAGCGTCTGACACTTCTTTTGTGCAAGGTGAGCCTCAAGTGCTTCTGAATTACAGTAGATGGTCAAGCAGTTGCCACATCTAAGTCTTTCTGTTGATTTGCTACAAAATTGATCTTGTTCAGAACGAGCATCTACTGTATCAGTCAAAATTTTTCTACGTTTTGGCATGCTAATGTATCGTTCGTCAAGATAACTTGGAGGCAATGGTCTAACGTATGGTTTTGTTATGATGACACCATATGAAGTATTCTCTGTTGTCTGATTTGGTTTAGAAGGTAATTGCGAGGCAGCAGCATTATTTTGCTGTGTATCATGACAATTCTGTAAAACTGGTAACACTGACCCATTTTCTGTCCTTGTTTCATCTGCCACTCTGTCCAAAGGTATTTCTGATGACTTTGATGATGTCTGATCTAGGTCACTGTGCCCATTGACTAGTTGGTCGCTAACAACATTACAGTTTTCAGAATTTGGCTGTAACACAGGTGTCTTTTGGTCTATCAAAGTTAAAACTGTAGCACTACTCTCAGATGAACTTTCATTTCCATTGTGAATTACATTATTTGCTTTCTTCTCAACACTTTGAATATATGTCTTTGGTTCTGTAGAATCCTTCCTTGCCTTCCAAGTTGGAATTGGTAAATCTACAGTTTCTTTTTCATTAATAGATTCATCATCTTGGTAACTACAAAGTTCTGAAGCATCATCTGAAGAATCTTTTTCACTTGCATCTTCTGAACATTCTGATGTTTTATTTAAATAATGCTGAGCCTCATGTTCATACAGCAAAGGGAGCTCCTCAAATAGTTCGCAGCACTCTGCAAAATTGCACTGAGCTTTAAAAACACTATGACTTTTTGTATGTTCTGCAAGCTCCGTTGACAGCTTAAATCTCTGATTACAATTAAAGTGTAAACAAAAGTAGACATTTGGATACACATGTCTCTTCAGGTGGTCTACAAAATGTTGTGAATCAGCAAATTTTCTCTGGCAGAACCGACATTTTCCTTTATTCCATTTCATTATATGTTGCTGCACCTTCAAATCAGTTGGATGAGCTTTTCTTGCATGTTTATTGAGGAATCGTATCTTTTTAAATGCTCTACCACAACCATTAGCAGGGCACTTAAAGCTTCCTTCCTCATCCATAGCGTCAATTTCTTTTTGAGGGCAAAAAGCTCCATTCACTTTGTGCAGAACAGGTGACTCTTTACTTGAGCTATCATCATCATCTTCAGGCAAACTTTCTGTACTTAAAGCATCAGGAACATTATTAAAACAGCTGTCACTACTATTTTCAGTAGCATCATCCTGGTCACTTACATGGTTTTCCACCACATCAAGTACCTGTTCTGGATTCTCTTCCTCCACTTGGACCACTTGGTCAGCACTTGGAGCTACTGCAGTCTCTGGTTCATTATCTTTGGAACCATCAGAATTCCCGTTTTCAAGAGACAGAGAAACATCAGAACATTCTACTTCATTAACAGCAGGAGCTTGCTGACCAGCCTCAAGAACTGCAGCAAGATATTGCCTTTCTATCTTCCTGACATGATTCTTTAAGTGCTTCAGCATAAGTCCTTTTTGCCTGAACTTTCTGGTGCAAAGTACACAGGAAAAGCTGCCCTTTTTTTGGTGAGCTTGTGCATGTTTCACAATGTGACCACCAAGAAATTCCTTGTTGCATATCACACAGCGGTGTCTTGGTACAGTTTGATCTAACATTTCAGGTGCCTCAAGAGCTTCATGGTTCTTTTTGGCATTACCTTTGGACTGGGCTTCAGAGAGGTCTTCAGGGTCAAGCTCCCCATTGCTTGCATCTGTTAAACAGACACGTTCCTCACTCAGACCCCTATACTCTGTTATCTTCTCTGTATTTGCAGTAGAGTTTTCCAGTGTACTTTCACTTAAGCCAATGAAGGCTTTATCCCCCAATAATGCTAAACAATTCTGCTTGATCATCAAGAAATTCCAAAACTCAGGATCAAAAAACAAACCTTTTTTCAAAATCGGAAGCAATTCAAAACGTACACGGTTTTGAACTGAACTAGTGCACTCATTGTATTCTTCATCTGCACATTTGTATAAATGTTCGACAGTGTAGTACGATTCCAAGGTGCGCTCAAGAAAAAATATTGAAAGAGCACAAATTCTGAGGATCTCTAAGTCATTTGGCAGAAAATGAGCAATTGCTTTATAAATAAGACTTTTCATGTTGGGATCTTCACGGAGGTCCAGCTGTAGGGCACATCCACATATCTCAACACATATCTGAAGACCATCTTCACCAACCTGCACAAAGGAAATTGCAGTGCACATTATTATAGAGTATGCATAATGGTATTTTCCTTATGGGCTTACAGAAGTCTACAGCTTGAAAGTAAAACAAAAAAATCGGATCCTCAGAAAAAAAATAACTAGTCTAAACAGCGCCCAAACATCTACATCCCTTGTATTTATATTAATCTACCTGCAAAATAGTTAGGAGTTCAGAAAGCATCCTGCTAGTAAATTTTGCCTAAAGGCATGTACATTTTAGAATAATGCTCAAACAAGACTATAAAATATAGCTGAAAATGCTCCAAAACAACATCTGGTTTGCACTGAAAGTTGTAACACCACTGTCAACAAAGCTTTGGATACTTTTGCCACGTGTAGTTCTATAGTTAAAGACAATTAATTATTTTGGAATAAAAAACAAGACTGCAGTAAATCATACCTGATCTAACAGTATCTTCCGCATCTTCATTACCTAGGCTGTTTCATACTATAATTGGACAGTTCATCTATTTTGTCTCTGTTTTAACTCATTTAATTTCATTGCATAAAAATACAAGTTTTAAAATATTGCCCTCAATTTTGAACAACGACCACCAGGGAACCCATAACTACCTACAGCCAAGCATTCTACAAGGCCTGACTTTTCAGAATTGACAAACTATCTTTCCATTGAGCAGAATTCCTATTCCACATTTTAGGCTGGGGGTCCTGTCACATACATGTACTTTGGAGGGATGATCAGAAACATACTGCCCAACATGTAGCAGATTGAGGTAAAAAGAGATCCTGGAAGTTTAGAAATAATTAATACCTACCTGTATTTAAATGTGAGTTAACAAATGCATACAACGCTCCATAAGTAGTGGCTTATTAAAAAATGCAGTCATTCAGATACAAATACAAGTTATTCATGTCACCACAATTATTTTCGAATACATACTGAGATTAAAATCTTGAACGGCAGCAAATCATTGCATTTAGAACTATATAGCAGCACCCATGACTTAATGAAGTCATGAATTAATTTATGAAGACCATGAATTAATTAATAATTCATTCAGGGCACAGAATATGAATGAGCTCCGTTCAGTCAGGTTGATGATAAAATACAACAATTGTTTGCAAACAACTCGCTGTCCTGTGTGTGAAGCATTGCACATTACATCTCTTGCAGATGTCTGTGTGGGACACTGTAAGACTAACATCTGAAGTACAAAACACAGTGTACTTTTCTGAAGCAAAACTGCATCTTCTCCTATCTTAGTCTAGCTTTTCCTTTATGTTACATTAAGCACTCCTTCCAATTTGATTAGAACTGGTGAAAGGATTCAAAACTTAACACAAGGGTGAAAGGCAGATACAATGGCATTACACAAGTCCTATTTCCGTATGGAGCCAGGCTAAAAAAGAAAAACCAAAAAAACTCCAACAACTGATGCATCTTTCGCATTTACTCCATGTACTTATTGTTAATCTTCCCATTTATTTATAGAGGATGACATTCCTCAAACTTACTGCAGGCAGAAAGAAAAACTCCAAATTCAGTCAAAAAAACCTCAAACTTAAAAACGCACAACAGATCAAGGGCAATCATAATACTGAAGTATGTTCTGGAACTTGACAAAATTTTAAAGTTAATATTGTGTCCCTTCCTCTCCTACCCCCTCAACTTTCCATAAAAAGTGGCCATTACACAATATAAACATCACTTCTCTAACTAGTTACAAAAAGAATGGGGGTGGGGTAAAATAAACGAAACTTACTTCATCCTTAATGACTTTCATGAAAGGAAAAATTACTCTGACATTTGTAGCAATTCGTAAAAGCTGGTAGCACTGGTCGACAAATACTTGTTTTGATGGGTTAGATTTAAGCTGCAGTTTACTCCAAATGAAGATCAGGTCCCTATAAGGACAGAACAAAATATTTTTATTAGATTGAGTTTTAGAACTCTGTCACCAAGCATGATGCATTACTAAGAACAACTATTTGCATATTCTGTAATTAAAATAATATTTGAGGGTGTAATAGCAATCTCATTAGCACCACATCTGTACACAATGGAAAATGCAACTTAACTACTTTGTTAAAGCATTCAGGGTACCTCCTATCACTAAGCCAATTAAATATTCAACAAAATATTGATGTATTCAGCTTAGTATCAGAGAACTGCATAATAAAATCGGACACTACAGCATCTAGCCCTTAACACCACAGGCAATAAACATCTGTGGTCAGACATTGAAATAGGCTGCCCAGGGAAGTGGCTGAGTCACCATCCCTGGAGGTGTTCAAAAGACAGGTAGATGTGGCACTTCGGGATCTGGTTTAGTAGGCATGGTGCTGTTGGGTGGATGGCTGGACTTGATGATCTTAGAGGTCTTTTCCAACCTATGATTCTATGATATGATAATTATGAAATCAGGCTGAACAGCAAGCTCTGTGTGCTCTTGGGATTAAATTAATTGCAGTACAAAGATGAGGAATCCTTCAGGAAAAGAAGTGTCTGAATGTGAAAAATTGGAGTGTTGTAGAAAGCTACCTTCTGACATGGTCCATTGACAGGAAATATTGATATTCTCCAGTTATGCATACTGCATACAATTTTCTTTTTTTACTGCTGTCATCACTGGTCTTCTAGCCAATAGCAGTAACATGAAATTATCAGGCTTTACAGCTATTCATACATCTCTATGGTCTTCAGTTAAATAACATTTCTGACTGATACAAGGAAACATAAGAATAGATTGCCAGACTCTACAGCAGAGATCCTACCCAGGTAAGGTGTTTAGTCTATAAAATATAGCTAACTGAAATTTACAGCCTGTAAATTCTATGCACTTTAATTCAGAAACTGGGAAAGGCAACCAGACCTAACTTTTAGTTACAAGAAAATTTGCCAGCACAAACATTTTACACAGGAGTAGACAGAGTTAGGACTAGTCACAAATCCCCCCATAACATTACAATGAAAACAGGGGGACCAACCAACTTTAATCTTCTGTTTATTCTACCAGCCTCCACCCTCAGAAAACACAAACCCAGTTACTGACAAAATATTTGGCTGATCTTCCAGGGTTCTAGTTTGTGCCAGATGCAAATCAGACAAACCTTTTAAGATTAAGCTTGTCTAGTAAGGTCAGTGCCTGCATGAAGAGAAGTGACAGAACTGTCTGTGACAAAACACCAACTTCACTTTTAAATCTAAGACAGCTCTGCAATTCTGCTTGACATTTTAAGAGCTAGATTGTTTTCTTTCATTCAGAATCCAAGAAAACTGAAGTTGAAAGAAAAACCAAGCTTACATGGGGGAAACTGTGAAAAAGGAGTTCTACAAGCAGCTCTACCCACAAAAAATTAGTCTTACAGGTTTTCTGAAGATACAAGCTGTTCACCTCTGCCTTTACCAGATTGGAAATCTAAATTCTTGAAAATCTTTGCAAACTTCACATACAAGTTTGAAGCCACCTAGTGTCTCTGTGCACCAAACCATTCATAAAAACTCAGTAAAAGTCTCATCCCAAAGTACAAAATAAAGAACTAAACAGTGTTGCTGTTAAATGTTACAGCAGTTAAACAATACAACTTATTCTCTGCTTTGTCTCGCATCATTTCATAGCAAGCCATTTCAACACTAATCCCAGAGATTTTGAGGAAACTCAAATTATTCTTCTGAGAGATTAGTGGTTAAAGTGGCTTGCCATGTCTTCAGACAAGTGTGATGGCTGGCACAAGGAAATAGCTGAAAAAGGAATGGAGAAAACTGAAAGCAGAAGGAGCAGCTCCACTGGTGAAGAGGAAGCTGCTAAATCAGTTTAACCACCACTTGACTAGATCCTGATATGAAATAATATTTTTGTCTTATTCCTCCATGTAGACATGGAGGCTTCTCCTTCTCAAGCACGTTTCTGACTTTGATAATCATTAAAGATTAAAGCATTCTTGAAGAGCTGACTGGACTCTATTTCAACCACTTAAATGTTTTGGATACCAACTTTAATGCTGAAGTCAGCAGCACTTAATATATTTCTGTGTCACTGACCACAACACAGATGATAAACTTGAGATAATGTAGGCAGCAGTAGTCTTTTATGTGCTCGATTATTATGGCATAGTAGTATAGTACTTAATGACATTTACTTCTTGAATAGTAGAACTTAGTTGACACTGAGGTCTCTGCTTAAACTATTATGGACATGTGTTGGGGCAATTTAAATCGTTACTGTGAGATCACAGAACTCGGTACCTCTGTACCAGAGGCAACCAGGAATTCCAGCCTGTTAACGCTCTCCAAAATACCAAAACCATTGTGTGTCTCCCGTCAGCAACACAAGAGAATGCTTAAGCCTGCCCTACCTTAGCCAGATCTAAAACCTTTGGTAGTGTTGATCAGTAGAAAGTCTATCTCTCCTTGGGTACAGATAGCAGACTTCACCAAAATGTTATTCAATTCACAAAAGTTACCTAAAGGCCAAAGACTGATTAAACGTGTGGGAAAAATGACTTGACTTCTGAAATCCACTGCATAGGAACCACCTGAAAACAGCCAAAACAGCATTTAAAAATTGCCAGGCAGAGAGGGCAAGCCATTCTACTACACCTGTTCTATCAAAATTTTGGCTGTCTTCCCGAAGATACCACTTTTTGATACTACAAAGTCATTAATCACATCATTATGGACTGATCTCTTAGCAATACCTTGTCCACAAGTATTTCTAGTAAGACCAAGCACAGTTTGCTTTGTGATTAATTTGTAAGTGGGCTTTCACTTCAGAAAAACAATTCAAATCATCTGAATCTAGAATTTATTTTTAATGTCAATGAAAACAGTAAGAGTTTTGTGACAGAGCTGCTTAAAGTCCATCTTCCTCTGAGATATGAGAGCTGATGGTTTAAGCGTTAAGATTTCACATAAGTTGCTCCACATGAAGCATTAGCAATTATCTGCTATTTACAGCTTTCTAATCTATTTTGATATCTTATCTTTGCTAGCAGCATTTGCTGCTAGATTCCTGCTAGATCTGCAAGGTCCTCAACTGCAGACAAGGCAAGATAATTTATGCTGTGCTGAAGACATTAAAATCTTCCCTAGGGACAAATACACGGTGTGGTTAAATTAATCTGGCTCCTACTTCCAAAAAATTTGAATTACAGTATAGTCATGCCTTCAGAAGCTTTGTTTCAGTTTACATGATCTATTAAGCATTATGTCGATTTCTCTTGTTGGGTGCACAATTGTTAAGGTTCAGCATCTGTAAAGAATGAAACTGCTATTCTATTCTGGACACAACTGCTCTGAACTCTTTTCAAAGATCCTCAGGATCTATATTCTGAACTGATGATATCAAACAGTACTTTAGTCTCTTTTGATTTCATTTTTTACATCCATTTTGCCAGAAGATAAGGACAGACATCTTGTTTTGAATAGTAACTTTCAAAATGGACGATGCAAGACTTAATGATCAACTGATTAAGAGCAAAGTTAACATGTTACTACAGCAAAAGGTATAAAAAGTAGGTTTAATTCCAATATTTAAAATGCATTTCTTAAAAGACTGAATCCCTGAAACAGAAATCACTAACAATGTAACATATATGTGGGTTACATCTGCAAATTTCCTGGTAAGTAAGAAGTCAGGAGATGCAGCATTTGGGCAGGAATCAGCAAAGCTGGATTCCGTTCCGAAGTTGGTCACCAGGCTCACACAAACTGTGTATCTTTTTGGCTGAACTTCTCCATCTGTCCTATGGGGACAGTCATGCCCACCTTTTTCTGGACAGACAATGAAAAATGCCACTAGGTACCTGCAACACACTGTATTATAAATGTATGTCATGATCATAATTTGAATGGTTTTTATTCAACACCATCAATTACTCATCCAGTAGTTAAGGAAACATTTTATTAACAAACCAAGCATTGTCATGTCTGACCTTCATACTTCCTCAAGAAAAAAAGGAGACACATCTCACTTTTCCATTCTCTGAAACCTGGGAGCAGGGAAATCCTACACAAATTCTAAACTCCATATTAAAATTAGTTATGCAGACTAATAATTTAATCTCTATTGACTGAAAACAAATTAAATCCTTGCTGACTAAGCCTTTGTACTTAAACTACATAAACAAATTAAGCATAATTTATCAAGGAATGCAGATGTTACTTTAGGTACAGAAATTATACAGGCTAGTCAGAAAGATTATCTTCCTTAGCCATCTTCCAGTCCTCAGAATGATGAAAGTTGTTTTGACAACCCTTTAGAAAACGCCGCTTAGCCATAAAAACATCCAACTATCAAGCTTAGTCAGTGTGTATGAAGACACGCTTACTTAAATGTTTTCTAGAGGACCATCATTTATGTTACAACTCTGTTTATGACGTAAAGTTTGCGTAACTCATAGCACACTTTCAGAATCATATATTCTCTTTTTAGACACATTGGTGACATAGGCAGTCATTTAGTTAGCTGAACAGCAAAATATCTGCATTGCCAGAGAGTCTAGAGACTGCATACTGTTACGCATTGCTAATAATAATGCCGTATTTACAGGCATTCACAGCCTAAAGTATGTAAAGGCTCACCCTTCTGTTACTCTCAAACAGTTAATAAGTGTTATGTACTATGTAGGCTACCACTGTACATGACTGCGTGTAAAAAGGCAACAGGCATAACAGAAGTACTAAAACTGTTTAAAAATCACGTTAGAATGTTTTTATCTGGTGTTTTAAACTTGAGCTACATCTCAAAGTTAGATGAGTTTCATTTTCGCAATATGCATTTATTATCTGCTAAGCTGCTTCATCAGAAATAAAGTATTTACCATATACAATACATGTCCCCATTTTGAAGCTGTGGGACTAGGAACGATTCACATAGCTGTAAGGCTAAGGTAGTCTTCCCTTCTTTTTCAGTGTTGCAGATGATCTCAATTCCACTCTTGCAATCAGTCCTCAACAAGTGCTATACAATTAAAATAAAATCAATTTAGATAAATTTGCTAACATGAAATGAAAACCTACCAGACATTAAAGAAGCTACTGAAAACTTAAGGAATTGCTATTAACATAGGATTTCTTTGGAACAGCTTTTGGGTAGGTCTGTAAATAAAGATTTTGGAGATATCTAGAGCTCTTTCAATGACAATCAGAGTAATTGCCTGTGAAATTAAAAGACTACACAAAAGCACTTTTTTGCACAACAATACTTTGTTCTTAAAACAAGGTTAAGAAAAGCATTGTTATCTCATAAGTGCTATCAGTGGTAAAAGTAAGGCCACATTCACCTAGAGTGTCATTTTACATACTGGGGCACCATCAAAAAAACTTTAACCAAACTATGTAATGTACAAAACACTGGACTGATACCAATTAGGCTCAAGTGCTGTTGCTAAAATAATAGCCAATACACTGAAGTTACAAAGTGTTAATGACTCAAATTATTTAGGGAATACATCTGCAAGTAAACTTGACCAAAAAATGGGATGTAGGTCAACAAGATTTGCAGGCACTTAACATTTAAGCTTAAGCCACCACTAAGTTAAGCAACACCGGTGTAGTTGCCTGATTTTACGACATTCAATTCTACAAAAACAGAGTTCCATATGCTCCTCTTGACAACTTGTATACAGTAAGTATAATGTACTACTTCATTAAAGAAATGTATACTGACAAACAATACCTCCTGGAATAGCTGATCTTCTAATGGTGACATATAAAGACAGGTGAAAAGAGCTTGATGGAAATACAGATCTTTACTGATATCTGGATGATTTATGCAAGATTTGATAAGAGCCATTGCCTCAGGGATGCGTTCACAGGCAATAAGGTATCTGGCACGTAGTTCAAAGAACAGTGGATTTTCAGAGCTTAAATATTTGTTAACTGCACAGAAAAGAAAGATTTAAAAGCAATTAGAATATGAAGTCCAAACAACAAATATATTTAAATGTAATGTTGTTTTCAATAGTGCAATATCAACAGATAATATATAAAAAAGGCTCTGTTAAAAAAGCTATCAAATATTAAATTAAATACCATCAAGAATCTGTATTTCTGCCTGGAAACAGAAATTGTTATATTTCTTACACCAGTAATCTAATTCAGTATTTTGTTTCTAACAAATTAACACAAGGTGCTGCAAAGGATTAGTAAAATATGCTATATAGAAGCAGACACAAACATCACTGAGAAAGAAAATTTCCTTCTTTCTCAGCACTGGAATCTGGGTGATTGTCAGAAGTACAGGATTGACATCACTTCCAATGCTATAATTCTATAATTATAAATATCTAAAACAGCTCAAGATACTCATTACCCGTTAAAACGGAAGAGCTTAGAGTGGTGAAAAAGTTAACTACAATTCACATGCTGTCGCTTTAAGTAGCTTTGAACACCTTGATTTTGCTTGGAGAAGTGGAAAATGTACTTCTTCCTCCAAAAGTGATACTGGGCACAATTCTTACATCTAAATCCCTAAACACCTTTAAATTCTAGCCCCTGATTTCTGCAAATCTGTATTTCAGGTCTAAAAGCTAATCTTAAAGCTAACATTTGAATGAAATAGTTTCAACTGAGATACTCAATATACTTAACATTTAAATAATTGGGACATTATGAAATACATAGAAGACATGCTTTAGATCTCTATTATAGAACATCACAACGATTCTAGTATCTCTTAGGATTAAAAGTTGAAGTATCACTAGGCTACAAAATACAGTAATGCTGCCTTTTTTTTGAAAACTGTTCACATTTTGTCAAGTAAATGTACACTCCAAGGTGCTAATAGTGTTAACATTCAAGTAATGTATTGGACAATATGGCCTGATCTTCCTCTTATATTCTCAACAGGTACCTTAATGGAAAGAGTTAAAACCCCACAATTTCTAGTGCATACCCTGTAGTACTATACAGTGTTTCATATATTAAAAAAAAAGAAAATATTGTCAATTTCAAGTCAGTGAAGGCTAGAAGTGAGCACAGGAAGTTTATACCTCAGAAGGAACCTGTATTAAGAAAGTTACAAGCAACTTAAAGTAACACCTAAAAGGATTAAAAATCCAGAAGTGGTTACCAAGAACTACAAATCTGAACAGCCAAGATAAATATTTTTCCCAAGACAAAAAGATTACTTGCACAACAAGCTTTCACTTAAAGTTTTTTTCTTTTTTTAAAGGACGCCTGGTTTCAAAGACATTTCACAAGCTCAGAAACAGGACTTCCCTAGTATTTTTATTTTTACGCAAGCTAATGGTATTATATGCTAATGAACATTTAAGGAGTACTATTCAAGGTAATATAAGGTTTTATATAAGATTTGTTAATTGATGTACCATAAGGTCCATCATAGGAGAAGATCTCATTCCCACTATCCATTAGCACTTCTAGGTACAAACTTAGTAAAGCAGACTGAAAGAAAAGCCAGTGTCTAACAGTGATCATTAACTGCAAGAAAAAGCTATCATACAGAACAATCCCTAAAGCTAAGTAAAAGCCTCTCCTTTTTTGAGTTAACATACTTAGGATAATAAACCCCATCATCAGTTTCATATGCAAACATTACTCAACGGATTACTGAATATTCACATTGAAAAATTAGGCCAGAAATACTTAGCTTTTATTATGTGCCAATGTTAAGAAAATGCTGCACATACAACAACTGCCTGTAATATCCTTTTCCCTCAAATGAGGGCAGATTGCAGTCCACAATACAGGTTAACTTGTTACATCATTCCCACTTTCTGTGCAGGGAACCCGTCGGTCAGTATGCTCCTCTGCTCCATAAATGAGAATCCCACTCCTGACTGCACAAGTTCCCAGGGAAGGGCATCTCCTACACCCTCCAACCCTGACAGCACAAACTCCCAGGGACAGGGGTCTCTTACACCCTCCAACACTCTTTTTAAACAGACTGTGAGTTCCAGCTATACAACTGGCAGGATTGTGCTCCCTCCCTGTAGCGGAATGCCCTCTTTTCCCAAGGCAGCATTTACAGCTCTTCTAACTCACCAAGCAGAAGACAGCTGCTAACTGTAGTAGCATTTAGCCAAGTCTCCGATAGATTAAAAACCGCTTGGGGAAAGCAACATCTATTCTTGTCCAGGCAGCATGTCCGGTACTTTGCTTTAGAGCAACAGATGCCAACTATCAGCTTCGAAATTAATTCACTGCTTACATCTGAGGGTACCTCTGTCTACAATATTCTCTTCTAGATGTTCACAGTAGGCTGCCTTATTCTCCTCCCTAATCTATTAGATCTTTATTGCTCCTATGTTTCAATCCTGCTATTTTTCTTTAAGCCAAAAGACTACCTACCTTCCTTTCCGGCCATCTCAAAACAGACTGCAACATCTCCAAGTACAAGATTCATGTACAGACACAGCAAGGTTTGTCTTGGCCTAAACTTCTTCATGGAATTAATGAATCCAAGACAGGATTATGTAGTTCATATAGTACATATTTATCAAACTGACTTTTCCAAGTAATGGCTGGTGGTTCAGCAATAACAGGCAGTTTTCCTCATTCAAAATACGGATCCCTGAGGGAACCACATGGCCAAGTTTCAAAACACACGAAATGCTGCCAGCCTATAAAGCAGCACAGAATGTTAGCTTTGTGTAAGAATTCACAAGAATCAGAATTTAGAGGAAGTGAGACAAGAAAGAAAAAGCTTCCAAAAGATGTTATCTAAAATAAAATGTTTGTCATTGCAAACGAGATACGTCAAGGGTGTGCATGGCATTATCAGAAGATAAAAGAAGGAAGAATACCTCAGCAGAGGGGAAGGAGATGTAGCCTGCAACAAAACGCAACACAACGATCGTCTAGTGACAACAGGCAGTCTCATTCCTACTCTGCCAGGTTAAAACTAAGTGAAAATCCTCAAACTGTTACCCATCATGCAGAGGCTTCATGATAATCAAGGGAATCATTAAGTCAAAGGACTAAACTAATTCTTTGCTGGAGCGATAGAGATGGAGACCTAACTTCAGGTCATGACCACCAAAACTTCTAGAGTTTATCGTGTCATGGAGAACAAATCAAGGATAATCTTTGTGATTTTGTTGCTGTAGGTATTTGACTAGAAGTTTATCAGATATATAATAAAATTCATGGGTAAACTAGGTTGCTCAAGCGCTTGCTTCACAAGACAGACAAAACAACAAAGACTACCCATTTAATTATGTTAATTTGCTATCAAAATACTTTCTCTGGTTAAGGACGCAGCTCACCAAGCTGTTCTGACTTTATACTCCCCCTCTACAGAACGAATAGTCATGAACGCAGTAATGAATTCGAATCATGCATTACACCACAGTAACTAGAGAAGAACTAGTATTTTCTATCACTACCAAATAGAAACAACTTTTAAGAGGTCCTCTGTGAACACTGCTAGCAAACATGTTGCATAACATGTTAATAAAGACTTTATTGTAGATTGGATATTTTTCCCCTCATGAAGTTCCATTAGCATTCTGGTAACGTTCGTTTCCACACACCATTAAAAATGCTGGTTTACTTTGCAACCTGAACAGAAATCTTTCTCCTGTTCCTAAATCCAGGAATTACATATACACAGACAGAAAGCAGCTATCGGGTATAGTCACAGGCCTCATTCTAAACAGAATCAAGAACAGCCACAAGCCCAAGTATTTACAATTTAAAAGAAAAATTAAATGAGTCACAGTACCATGACACAGAAATACTCATCAGGTCTGCCCCGATCATGTTACTTCAGTAGCCTAACAGAAGTAAATCACTCTCCATGCTCTTTCAGGGGTTGAACACCTGGATTTCGTAAATTCATTATATAAATAACCATTCAGCAGCCTCTTGTATCTGAATAATCTGATTTCTACACCATAGAAGCAGACTTAAACTACTAGCAAAGAAATTTCGTCTTCTTTAAAATAAAAAATTCCATTTTACTATGGAAAAATAGTTGTGTGCAACGCCAGCTGACAACACCTGACTCTAATATCAAAAAAGCATAATTTAACACATTTTTCAGTAGTCTAAAAAATTAAAGTGGTAAATGAAGTACCTAATTCCTGTGATACAGGCTTTGCTTTAAGAATTGCTTGTAATACTGGATCCTCCCAAGGTCCACCATCTCTGATGATTCGAGTCACTAGTTCCAGGTTCATATTTCTGTATTTATTTAGAAGGTTCTGACATTCCTACACGTAAAAAGAAAAAACAATTAAAAAGAAGAAAAAAAGTGTTGTCTAAAACCAAAGTTGGGCCATCTGAAAGACACGAAACAAGAAAGCCCATACATGTTTAAAGATATCCTCAGTCAACAATTCAAGGTACAAAGTCTTTTATAGACCAGGCCTACACAAAGCCCTAAAGCAACCATGTATGTTCTCCAAAACCAGTAATACAGAACTGTGGAAGTCAGAATGCTCATGTCTTCTATAGGCACACAGCAAGAGCCTGTAATTTGCATAACAATGCAAAAATACCTTTCCTTGAGGTAGTGATATTACTGGCACACGCTGTGGGAGAAGCTTTCACCTCATGCTAGTCTGCACAGATTTAGACATGTTGACGCTGGATTTGTGATCCAGTGATCGTGTCTGATTTCTACAAGGGAAAAACTGAATTACGCCATGCAAGTCAGCAGCCCTCAAGCAACCATTTTTCTCCAAATCTCTACATAATAGAAATTATGCTTGCCCAAAGTAATCCCAGTGTTTTAGCCACCCATGATTTTCACATATGCCAAGTCCCCCCTTGCCCCCTCCCCTCCTGTTATTTGCTGGTAAAAGTGTCAACATTAATGTTACTCAAAATAGTAGACTTTTAATAATGAGAAAAAAGTATGTAATTTTGAAACAAAAATTAAAGCGGATGAATTACTTCTGTGCACATACAATTAACTTCACACGTGCTTTTTTGCTGTAAATTCTTTTTTGTTTCAACTCAACTTTTTTCTTTCACATTCGGACAAGTAAGCTTGATGACAAAAAATAGTTAAGTAAATGAAACTAGTTTTCACTACCAGTTTGATTACACAACTGATTCAGAAATTCATCTAGAAAATTATGTAAAGATATATTTTAATATACTTATTATTTAGAAGTCAAGGCAATTGAGAATTGTAATACAAAGGCACAGAGAAGAAAGTATTATACACCACAATTTTTCCTAAATTCTTTCTTGTTCCTAGACTGTTTTTGAAAAGCACTTATTGCAGGACTGCCAAAATGTCCCATTACTCTTATTCAAGAGACCCTACCCATTCCTGACACTGCTAAGCCACTCCTTGACCCCATTCTTCCAACAATTCTAATCAAGCATTTAATTGCTGCTGATTTGATAATTAAAGTAAGTAGTGCTGACACATTAATTTGTAGCAGCAGTAACAAACATGTATCAATATAAAAAAAATAACAAGGGATAGCCATTACTCAAACTGCAATTCTATGATCAGTATTAACAGAAGAAATCACCTTGGGTTTCATCCTTTCTTTCCCTACAACCAAGTTTCCTCTCATGGTCGCACAAATGCTTGTGTTCCCATGCAGTGAACTCAACTCTCAAAATTGGTTCAGCCCCCCAAAAAACACACTTATCCGACAAAAACCACAAGTCTTTAAATCCAGGATCATTTATCTTGCGCAGTTGTACACAGCAACACAAAGCCTTGTTCCAGCCCAGCCAAGAGTACAACAGTTTTAAACAACGCAAGTTTATGCTGACCTGAAGGGTTCACTGAGACAGAGCTTCAGTTTCAAACTTACTGTTTAAAACCGCAAAGAGAAACTCAAGGTTTCATGTCGTGAACTGGTGCGCAACACTGGATGACATTAAGTTCTAATTAGATATAAACAAACAAAGCTTCCCTCTTCTATATGGGGAACACACCAAGTACGTCTTTAACAAGATTGGTATTATAAATAAAGAGGAGTATTTTTTCTTAGTACAAGCAGATTCAAATAGCAATACTGATGATAGATGTAAGAATAAATGACTTTCCCTTCAAATATCCTCCTCCCCTTCTTTGGGTATAAATGTAAGTAAAGCAGCTACCTTCTTTCACTATAATGGCATTTTTCCTCCCGGTTATGTACCCACAAAAACTGTCTTTACACATACCAACATAATATTAAAGTTTTATATGGAAGTAGGCAACTCTACCTGGATTGAACCTAAAATATCTTTCAAAGGATCTTCATAGAACTCATCCTTTCCAAAGAACAGCAGCAATTCAAAAAGACTCCTAAAAAACAGAAGTAGTGACAAGTCAACCAAACTAAAAATGTTAATTAAGAAAATGAAACTACTGTCTAAGTCTACTAGTTTTCACAGCACTAAAAACAAAATTAGGACTTTAGTAAGTTCTAGATCCATGCCCATGCCAGAGTCACTCTAAAAAGTTTGGCTAACACCCACAGTCTCTAAAAGCAACTCATAGTTCAAAAACTTGATGCTGGTCTGATACTTTATGCTGGATTTTGGCAGTTATAGGCTTCCACACACACTCTAGACACATTTTTCATCAGGCATCAAGACACAAATACAATACAGCTATAGATAACCTAATAAAACCAAATTAGCAATAAAACAGATTATACTTAAGCATAACTTAAAATCCCTTCTGCCGCACCTTTTTGATAAATTCAGGACATTTACACTGACAGTACCTGCCTGATCTTCTCCCTCAAGAACTCTTACGTCCTCCATACTGCTGTTCCCCATTCACCATTACAAAAGCGAACCTTCCTCGAAAGCCAAAGCATGTCAGATATGCAGCAATTTTGAGGAAGAAAGAGGACAACTGTAAAAGCACTATAGTCTGCAGTGTCTAAGGAGTTACATAAAAGGAATAGTAATTTCATGTGAATGCAGATTCCTATCAATTCATATTTTCAAGTATGATAAGCACTTTCTACTAACACACTTTATTCCATTTGAGTCTGTTTTGCTGTAATGCCCACTGAAGTCTCTTTAGGAAGATGCAGGTTTAAAGGTGCTATTAACTTCTTATTTCTGAACAAAAGCCTTTTCCTATTAATTTCATATTAAAAAAAAGCCTTTGAACATTATTTTCAAAGGGAGAGCTTTTGTGCAAATGCGCAAATGGAACTACATTCACTTTCTGTGTGGCATTCAAATGAATTGATGAAACTTCAATTTTACCACCACCAAGTTTGTAAGCAAATTAGGTCTATCGGCAGCAACATGAATTCACAAGTGTTACATCAAAAGAGGTGGCAGCTAAGTAAGAAGGCAGGACTGATCCTTGATTCAAACTGACCTGTGACCTCGATGTCTTCCATCATCTTAAATTCTTCTCTAGCATTTTATTTATTTTTTAATACAGTGATTGAGGCAAACAATCCTGACAGCAGAATCAGAGAGTAAAAAGTAGCCTTCCAGAGCTCAAGTCAATTCCAGTCTTCACTTACAGAAGCCTGCTTCCAGATAATACTCACAACTCAGTCAATTAAATCAAAAACTAGTGTCCTGGTTTGGCTGTGGTAATTTTCTTCATAGTAGCTAGTATGGTGCTATGTTTTGGATTTGTCCTGGAAACAGCATTGATAATAACAGGGAAGTTTTCGTTATAGCTGAGCAGTGCTTACACAGCATCAAAGCCTCTTCTGCTTCTCACACCGCCCCAACAGCGAGTGGGCTGCGGGTGCACAAGGAGTTGGGAGGGGCCGGGACAGCTGATCCTGACTGGCCAAAGGGATATTCCATACTGTATGGCATCATGCTCAGCACATAAAGCTGAGGGAAGAAGGCGGCAGGTGGAAGGGGAAAGTGTTCGGGGTGATGGTGTTTGTCTTCCCAAGTCACCATTACGCGTGATAGAGCCCTGCTTTCCTGGAGTTGGCTGAAGCCCTGCCTGCCAATGGGAAGGAGCGAATTAATTCCTTGTTTTGCTTTGCTTGCACGCGTGGTTTTTGCTTTACCCATTAAACTGTCTTTATCGCAACCCATGAGTTTTCTCACTTTTACCCTCTCGATCCTCTCCCCTACCCCACTGGCGGGGGAGAGTGAGAGAATGGCTGTCTGGTGCTTAGATGCTGGCTGAGGTTAAACCATGACAACTAGGTAGCTGGATCTCACGGATCTGCAGACAGGTGCAGTACACCTGCTATTGCTCTGCCTTAAGATCCTGAGAAATTTGATTTCTATTTGAAAAGGTAACTACCAAGTACTGCACCAACATAATCTGCAATTGCTGGTTAAGAAAGTCATGAGCAGCAGGCAACAACTGAGCAACTCTCAGAGAAAGATAGTACTGAAAGAGTACTGAAAGAAAAACCGTGCACCTAGGGTGTTCTAGAAACAGAACTGAACAGCAAAGGCTTCGGTCTTGTAACAGAAGAAAATACGAACAATTTTATGATTATTCTAGACATTTTTTCCAAATGAACATGGAGAATAAGGAGGAAGAGAGGGAGAACGTAGAAGATGACTCCTGAAAGAGACCGTAGCACTCTTCCAAGCTACAAGTTTATGACTCAAGATCTTGCTGATTGCAATTTCTTTCCTGACTACAGTGTTTAGTCTTTTGTTGTGACAGGTTTTAAAACAAAAGGCAGATATTCATGAACAGCTGGACAAGAAAATCTTTCATAGAACAACTGAAATCGCTGCAATTGTCCCCAGATTTGAAGTCAAACCTCAATATATTCAAAGTTAACACCCAAAGAATTCCTAAAACCCAAAATGTTTCATTTTTAATAAAGCTAATTCAAAAAGAAGTTAAAGAGCAATTTTTCACCTGTAATATTTTCACAAATACCGTGTATTAACAGAGATTAATATTCATATAAACAAAATGAAGTTTTATATGGGAATAACACAGAAGTATCACAAAATTAGGTTTCCTTTAGATTATGCTGCAGTAACTTTTATCCTAACCAGGATAACCTATGCCAGAAATGGACCTAGAAAATTTAAGACACACATTCATTATGTTCAATGACAGAATTTTTCTCCAGATTAAGGCACTGAATCTCAACTCAAAAATGGGATTTTTTTTTTTTTTTTTTTAAAAAAAGTATTCTGGAAAACAGTATCTCTTTTCATGTTGATAAAATTTTGCAGCGTACTTGACTCTCAGGTAAGGTCAGGCATGAGTCATGACATGATCTGGAAAGCAGTCAAATGAACTTAAACAGTAAGACAAAACTAGTTATAGCAAATGATGTATGCATTTGTTTTTACTTGCTTTGAGTGATTTAAAGAGAATAGGATCTTGGAAAAAAAAAATCTGAAAATTATTAGTGAACAAGTGTGAACTACAGTTTTCTTCCCTATCAATGCACCTGCTCCACACTCTGATCAGAATAAAGGAAGCTATTGAAATATTTATGTTTCCTCATCACCACTGCCCATTCAGTTAAAATTACTGTAGTCAACTGCAGCTTGGCCCTGTTATCTAAAACCAGTCTGCAGCATTGCACATCCAACGTTTACATCCTTCCATTTATAATAACGGTGCTTCTAGATTTATCATATCACTACTTTGATATTACTGGCATCAGAAGATTGCCTAAGAATACTAGGATACTGCCACCATCATTAAACCCCCCTGATATTAATGGTAATACAGGTGCTGCTTCACTTGTGATGAACAGCAAGGCTAGTAAGCATAGGAAATGCAACAGTCACTACTGTTAATAGCTTATTGTCTGGTTACCAAGGAAATCTTACTCAAGTATGACAATACAGTCAGGCAGATTACTGCTCTCCAAGAACTAAGACTTAATATACACCAAATTTTCAAAAAAAGAGATTCAAGCAAGGTTTCCCAGGTAACTGCAGCTATTAAGTGCTAGGATCCTTTTATGATACCACGTGCAAAACTACACCGGTCAAGCAGAGTCAGAAATAAAAATAAGCTAGCATTCTAAAATGGAAGAAAATCTCAGAGACTAAACTCAGCTCCAAAAACCAGGACAGACAAAGGTGTCAGGAACTCAGCAATCAATTAACTTCTAGATTATCAGGAAGTGACTGCCCTACATACAACAAATACCTGAATTTCTACCTTTTTCACTCCCAAGCTTTGATACTTTAAAGTATATAAAGGTGTGGTTTGAACTTTATGAGGGTTTTTTTCCCCCTCTAAGAACAAGGCGGGGGGGGGGGAAGGTCACCATGTTT
>Ga0065711_1032006_pt1 | contig 28232 bp, 22 predicted proteins | sample Hoacrofraction12_FD_59098 | JGI IMG/M metagenome (GOLD analysis project Ga0065711, IMG submission 59098) | Hoatzin crop microbial communities from Cojedes, Venezuela - Epithelial fraction 12 v2 (version 2) | ecosystem: Host-associated > Birds > Digestive system > Esophagus > Crop | place... | reverse complement strand
GTACCTCTCCTATGAGGACAGGCTAAGAGAGTTGGGGCTGTTCAGCCTGGAGAAGAGAAGGCTCCGGGGTGACCTTAGAGCAGCCTTCCAGTACCTGAAGGGGCCTACAGGAAGGATGGAGAGGGACTTTTCACAAGGGTGTGTAGTGATAGGACAAGGGGGCATGGCTGTAAACTAAAAGAGAGCAGATTTAGATTAGATATTAGGAGGAGATCGTTCACCATGAGGGTGGTAAAACACTGGAACAGGTTGCCTAGAGAAGCTGTGGCTGCCCCCTCCCTGGCAGTGTTCAAGGCCAGGTTGGATGGAGCTCTGAGCAACCTGGTCTAGTGGAAGATGTCCCTGATCATGGCAGGGAGTTGGAACCAGATGATTTTTAAGGTCCCTTCCAACCCAAACCATTCTATGATTCTATGATTCTAATATTGGTATAAATGTTGTGTGTGGGAGTCTCTGCCGGAGACGGGAAGGTGATTGTACAAAGCACGCAACATATCGCCATGTTTGCAGGGCAGGAGGCCACAGATGGGCACAGGCAGCTAAGGGACAGCGAGGAGCGATGAGGCGTTGATCCCGGCAGCCCAACTGGGGTGGAAACCCCAGGCGCAGACCTTGCTTGGGTGGCTGTCCCGGCACAGGGGATGCCCGTGTCCCGCTTGTTCCCCTCAGCTCTCCCTGCCCTGGCAGAAGGGAGGGCAGCGGTCTGACTGGCACTGGAGACCTGGCTCCATCGCTGTGCTTGGCTCGTTAGCAGCAGGAGGATCTGCTCCCCCAGGAGATGCTGGGAACAGCAGCCTGTGATGTTGGAGACGTACGTTGTGCTGTCGTGGGTGTCCCAGCTGCCCGGGATGGATGTGCCCAAGGGTTGAGAAGTTGCAATGAAAATGTCGCTCAGAGTTAGCGGCACACCAGGACGGACCCATCCAATTCCGAGGCGGTAAAGCAATCGGAAACAGGCTAGACAATCAGTCATCTCAAACTGTCAAGTTTTAAGCAGAAAACATTGATTTTAATGGTAATTTCTGCATAAAAATTAATGGCGCAATAAAATCTTAATTTGGAGTTTCAGAACAAATAATGTAATAGTAAAAGGCAGCATCCTGGAGTAATTTGAAAATGAATTACGCCAGCGGAATCAACCTCTCCCCACTGAGATGCCTTTAATTGATCATCCCCGTTAACAGCTAGTTTACAAACATACCATGAGAGCGTTTGCTGCCCTTGGCACCTTTCAGGCAACACATCCAGCATCAGTATGGAAACCAGTATGTCCCTCCTCGTTCCTTCTGGGTCCCGGTGAGCAGATGATGGGGAAGCAATAAATCAAGCGCAGTCATGTGGTCAGCACAACGTGAGTCTTTGAGGTTTGAACAGGGGAAAAAAACGTTCTCCCGCAAGAAGCAGAAACCGCGAGTCTAAAATTAGCCGAGCCCTTCAGATCGGCAATAGGCAAGTGGTGAATCCCTGCGGATCCTCCGTGCTGACAGCACTATTAATACATCAGCCGAGTGCTTGGGTGAGGGTGGGGAGAGTTGTGCGTGCGTCGGGAGTGAGATGTTCTCGACGTCTGGTCTCGTTCGTCGGAGTGATACCGGGGGCTGAGCTGTGATACGGGGCAGGAATGCTAGAGACTTTTTCTGAAATGTAAAAAAAATTGGCTGCTTCTTACTTAATTACAGTCATGGCAGTTGCTATGTTGAAATGCTGCTTTAAAGCCTTTGTGAGTAATTAGTGTCAAAAACATAAGATCTACAAAGCCATAAACTCACAGCTTGGTAATATTACCAAGTACTAATTAAAAAAAGAAAAAAGAAAAGTCTCTCTTTCATGATAAGATTTCCAGCATAGCGAAAGATAAAAACGATGCAATTTGCAGATGATAGGAGGGGGAAAAAAGGAAACCTGAGAGAAGGATTGAGGAGAGGAGAAAGTCAATATCAACAAGGCTGTAGATCTCCGGGTGATTTGGTAATGGTAAGGGTAAGGGAAGTGAAATATTGGAGTCTGAAGACAGAAATACGGTCAGGAATATATCCTGGGAGCTTCCTGTGCTACAAAACAGAGATAAGGTTGAAGATCAGGCATTACGGACGGGAGGGATAAAAATACTGCTGTATTTGGGACTAAATAACCTGGCACAGCTCTCAGGAGCAGTAAAATATTTCAGGAATGTCTGAACTGGCAGAAGTAGGGATATCGCGTGCAAATCCACAAGCGTACTGTGGCATCTCGTGAGGGATGTGCGAGATCCCATCTGTATTCCTCCTGACCAGTCTGGACCCCTTACTGGACTGGTGTTACGGAAGCAGACCTAGGCCTGCAGAGGGAAACCAAGCTCCCACGTAGCAGCTCAGAGAATTTGGTTATACTGAGATGAGGTGTTTATCCTTTGCAAAAAAGATTAAGAAGAGACCTCATTAAGGTATAAAGAAAAAACCCGCTGGGAATAAAAGATCAAGGCTATTTGGGTTATTGTCAAATACATGTGTCGAGGGACATAAGGCTACTCTGAAGAAGGACCTGAATTCTACAAAATGTAAGCTGATTTTTTTTTAATGGCACGTAAGAATGCAATTCTAATAACAACCTGTGCTTTCTCATGCCTTCCAATTTAAGATCTAAAAGCACTTCACAAACATGAATTAAGCCTTCCAGGACTGTTGTGAGGTACAGCAAGTATTCCTCTATTTTACAAACTGAATAACCGAGGAGCAGCGTCTGTACAAGGCGGCACAGCGCATGCAGGAATATGTCTTCGTTTTAATGAAGTTGGGCATCGCCTCTGGGCTTTGCCTGCTCCCCGGGTGCAGCCCTGTGGCTGGTGCACAAACTGTCTCCCGACTGACTCTGCGTCGTTCTTCCTGTCACCCCTTCCTACTTTCTGATACCTTTGTGGAAACGGTGAGGCTTTTATGAATGGGGAAACGAGCAGCAGAAGGAGGGCCCGTGGCCGTGTGCTGCCCCACTGATGGCGCACGCTGCTCCAAGGTCCTGAGTGTCTCTCAGCACCAGCGCGTTGAGTTTTCTGTCCTCAGCATCACTGGTGTTACGGTGTGTACCAGCAGCATCACGGGAACCCGGGGCAAAGTGGGACTTCTAGGCCATTTATATCTGATGTGGCTTGCAAATAACTGTATTTAGAGTGCTGTGGCACTGTCGAGGGAAGGCCCTTCCCCTAGCACCCTGCACTGTTCCAGATACACGGCTGAAGAGCAGAGGAACCAGAGGCTCATCTTTTGAAGTGTTTCTCAAAGGTTTCTGTTCTCATTTCCAACTGAACAGAAGTGTCTGCAGGCAGGCGGCCGTTTGGGACTGGGAGCTGTGCTGTTACGACTGTACCAGCCATGAGAGTGAAGCTGCAGATGGTTTCGTCGCACGTCACAGGCTGCTTTGAGTCTGGAGTTGTGTGCTGCTCTTTTCACCTTGACAGCACTCTTGTGGAGGGACCATTAGTATGGGTGGCAAGTCAGCGGGAAAGAAAATCATCTTGCCCTTAACAAGCTGGCCCCACCTGACCTTGAAGGCATTATTTTGTTTCCTGGATGTTTTGAATAAAGTGGCATTTCAACTAAGGTGGTTACATATAAATTGGTTGGGATAATGCTTGCTTGAGCTGAACACACGCAGCGGGTGCCTGTTAACTCCCGGTGCCTTGGCCTGTGCCTGCCATGCTGTTCACCATCACAGGTTTCCTCTAGATAGTGCATTTTTTCCTTGGTTTTCCCCCTCTGCCCCTCTCTGTGGGGTGAGAATACAGGCCAGCCTGCTTCGACAGGCGTGCCGTGCACGAAGCTTGGGGTCTTGGGTTTAGCCTGTTTTGATGGCACGTGGGTAAGGAGGACCTAGGGCATGAGTCTGCAGGAGGGAGCTATGCTTAGGAGGAGATGTTTGCACAAGTCCTCCGTGGCACGCGTTGCCTGCTGTATTTGCTTCTATACCTTGAGTTCATCCTCTAATACTGAGACCACATACGTTTCTGCAGCTTGCTGAAAGAACTCATCTGTAGTTTCTTCTTCATCATCCAGAGGACCAAACACCCCTGGGATGTTACTGGCATTTTTTCTAAAGGCTGCTTCACAGGAAGGTGTTCCTAGAAAAATTATCTACCTCGTTGTTATTCATGCCAAAATGTTGGGGCAATCTTACTTTTCTTCCACCATGTAGCTAACCACTGCATGGGGCTGTGCTTGCAGCTTGAGCAGCTCACCATTGTTTGTTAGAGATTAAAAAATAACAATTGGTGGTGTCATTAAATCAGTGCAGCTAGTGAAATCAAAGCCTCAAACACAATCAGAGGTCCACATGTCTCACAGAGGAAAAAGCTGCAAGAGCAGGCAGAGTAGCCGTGCTCCTGTTGCTGCTCTGATCCCATTGGTGACATTGGTGGGGGGAATTGGATTGCTGCATTCCTCCAGTCTGTCTTCTACACCAGGAGATGCAGAACACATCAATAAAAAATAGAAAACAAGGAGGGCATGTGTTCAGAGGCACTTCAGGCTTTGGGCTAAGTATTGCTGGAGAGTTTGCTAGGAACAAAAATCTAACTGAAATCAATGGCAGCGTATCTGCTAGTTAATGGCAAGCCAATACGGCATGGCACTGGAGTATGGCGTGTTCTCACCTGCCTCCGTGCTAAGTGGACAAGCTGCTGTGAGCCGACCCAGCTGAGAAGTGTGCGTGTGAATTATGCCCTCCGGAAGAGAGGCAGAGATCCCGCTAGCTAAGCCGAAGTCAGAGTGAAAAAGCTGCAACCTCGTGGCTGGTCTGGGCTGAGGAAGAGGTGTTTGCAGCCACTTCTGAGGCTCATCAACAGCAGCAGTGTGTGCAGGAGGAAATAAGGGCCATTCGTCTCCCAGATAGATACGGCACTTCAGCAGAAGATGGGGTTGAATTTTCTGGCAGATCCTCTTGCTGCCAGCAGCACCTCTGCAATGGCTGGACCAAGCTGGAGCCAGCTGTTTTTCATCCAAGCTCTTCTCTTACCCAGGCGCTCGGCTGCTTGAGGGATGGCTGTGCTCATCTTTAACGTAGATGTAGGGCTGGGTGTCAACGTACTGTTGAGAGTGAGTTGTGGGCATCTGCCAGACTCTCTTGGTCTGACATTATTAGTGTATTAGGAAGGAAAAAGAGGATAAAGGTCTGCAGCAGCCCTGGCAGCCTTGGGAGAAGGAACAATTGTCCATCGCAAGCTGGTTGTTGTCGGTCTAAGCGCAGAGTCAGCCTAGTGCCATTTAGATCGCTGCTGCCAGCTTTTTGGGCCAGCCAGGGGTGCAGGCTACACACAGAGCCAGACTGGGCTAGATGGTGGCTGTGCAGTCCCACCGCTGTCTCTGCGTGGTACCCTGACTTAGAGAGAAGATGGAGGGTGATGGCAGAGCTGAGGCAGTGCTGCCACGCTTTGAAGGACACTCCTCTGTGAAGAAAGATTAGAAACAGGATGGTGGTTAGACTGCGCGATGAGATATGATGGCTTCTGCACCAGCAGGTCTATGTTATGGTTGAGGGTCAATATTTAGCACCGGGGACGCCTGGAGAAGGTTCAGGTGTCTGAGTTAGCATCCAAGTTAGCTTCAGGTGTAGCCAATGCTTTCAGGACATCTGTTTGCACAGCTGAGTCAAATTCTGGTAAGATGGTCATCATATTTGCCACCAACCTGGGCAGGCCCTGCTATGGTCCTTGAAAAATTGTCAAGGGTTTTTGTTTTTTGCTTCTGTAATGCATGTTGGCAAGCTGTGACAGGAGAATGTGCTTGAATCCAGGCTGAACTAAACTCTGAATGAACTGATGAGTTGATGACTTGATTTGCTATCCAGTCTCGTTCCAGCCATTGAGATTTTGCAGATCCCACAGCCAAATGAAGGGTCGTTGCAGTGATGGTGAGGGATAAGCTGGGACACCGTGCTGCCATTGTTAGTATTCAGTTGGAGTCGTGCAAGATCAGAACTCTAATCTCTTGTTTGTGCGATTCAACTGTTGTAGGTTATCAGCGAATCAAGGTGACCTCTAAAGCAAGGAGGCCATGTGAGATTCTGTAGCTCTAAAGATGGAGACCAGTTGTGTTGCACAGTGGAGCTGGTCATCAGCATACTCATCCTGGGCATCAGCATTTTGGGAGGTCCAGTAAGTCCATGAGTCTTTAAGAAGGAGAAAGAGGGAAAGCTATGATGACTTTGTAATAGAAGTAAAAATCCTTCCATAGTTTGTGCTCTGCTGGTTGCTTTCCCCGCTGAGCTGTCCTACTGGACCCTCTGATGGAGCAGCTACTCATTCTTAAGACTAGGAGCTCCTTTTTGGCAGCTCCCCTTGCAGCCTGGCTGTCAATGGCTTTTAGTCTTCTCATCCTGAAATGCCCCTACAATGGTCCTGGATATCCCTGGGAGAAATTCCCCCTATTTCTCCCCACACTCCACAAGAGTGTCAGCAGCCACATGATTTCTTACAGCTTCGAGACTGCCTTCCACCGGGAACCTGCCTGCACCAAAGTCCCTAGCGCAGTTTGAGCTGCAGTTTTATCTGATCCTTTTAAGAGTTGGGAATGGCTGTTTTGATGTCTGATATCTATGAACATGAAAGGCTCCTTTCCCTCTAACTGTGCGTTGGGCAGGGCAATGCCTGTCTCTCCTAATCAAAAATGTAATCAAAGATCTCACTTCTCGTAAAAAATGTATTAAAAAGAAGAAACGATGCAGCATATTTCTATTGGCTTTGCTGCTGGTTTGCTCTGGTTTCTACTTCTGTGCTTGTCCCTCCTGCCTGTCACAAAAGAATCCCCACCTCAACTTTCCCCATGTCTTGAGAGGTTTAATTGCAAAATGTTGAGCTTTGAAAACAAAACAAAAAAATCATTGTGTTTGATTCAAGTGAAATATTGATTGTCCTTGAGTTCCCACACTGCAGATATTGGTAGTGTTTTGTTAGCGCAAAGAGTGAGCAGAAAGATCACAGCAAGGAAATAAATATTCCAGCTGGAAGGAAAAGAAGCTGAGCCAGGCGAATAGCTGAGCCCCATCGCTCCCTCTCCCACAGCTGCTTCTCAATAAATGGTCTGTTGACCTGATGTTAACGCTTCCAGTTTACAGTAAGCAGCTTTTCCCTTAAACAAGATCCTGATAAAGTGAAACGAGGGAATAGAGAGGGTGGAGAGCAGATTTGCAAAACATGCTGGAGTGAGAAAGTCGGAACATACCGTGTGTGTCTCGGGAGTGGGAACATGCCTCAGTGTGTGAATAAATATATAATGTATAGACATATGCTCTCTCTTCTCAGAAACAGAGGTTTTTGAGTAGTCCCACATTGCACTGCTTTCAGTAGCACGGCAAAGTAAAAGGCAGGGCACAGAGAATGTCAGAGTTGGTGGCGGAGGGGTTGGAGGGTGGCGGTGAGGATGGAGCATCCTCACTGCCCGCCAAGGAGACCGGTCATGGAGAGGGGGCTCAGGCGTCGCTCGGGCCAGCATGCGGAGAGCAAGGGGTCTGTCTGGAGAGACACAATGCGCTCGGGTTTGCTCATTTTCATCTCGCAGACGAGGGCTAATACTTCGCTTCAGATTTTCATACAAATTCAGCTGAGAAGAAGGAGCACAGGAAGAGGTATCAGATAAGTGTTAGCACAAAGTTATTTGTTAAATGGATTTTTTTATTGTTTTCCAAGAAGCCTGCACAGAGCTGTTGTCCTCTTTTTAATTCCTCTTCTGGCATTTGTTCCCTTTTTCTCTGCCTCCACAATTCTCCCATTCAAGTCGAAAAAGCCACCTCCAAAAGACCGGTGTAACATTAGCAGAAATTATTAGCAGCAGTGATTTCAATATTCAAATGGGCATAATATTTAGTAATAGACTAGGAGTTGTATAAATAGAGTATGAATGCCTGGTAATGAATCATATCAATAATTTTCACATACAGACTGTGCCTTACATTTCTCAAAGGCCTTTACAAATACCAATTGATTCTCACAGCATGCCTGCTCAGTGGAGGAGTTGTTATTAGTTCTAGTGGAGGGTGAGGATATTGAGATGCAGAGAAATGATGTTGCTTGTGTAGTTCATGCTGGGACCCACAGTGAGAAATAAAGTCAGAAGCTCCTGACTGCCAGGTCTTAATCATGAGACTACGCAGCTCTGTATGATTTCTTCGGCGTGGCTGGAAGTGGTGATCCTCATGGATGGTGGCATGAGGAAGACGGTCTTTGGGTGACCCCAAAGTCTGGGGCTGACGGGATATGGGTAAGGAGAAGAGTGGCGCACAGTGAATGGCAGAACTGATCTCGATGGTGCTGTGCTTTAAGCTTATAGTCAGGAGTAGCACCTGTGCCCCACACAGGTAGAGGCTTGGGGACTATTTGACCTAGAGAAACATGGGTTTCCATGCAGAAAAGTAGCAGCTGATGCAGACGTACTCCAGAAAGAGAAGGGGCCATCTTGAATCTAGCTGTGCCTTGTAACTCTCGCACACCTCAGCCAAGGAGGGTAATAGCTGAAGAGTACCTGAAATACTGGAAGTCTCTTTTCTAGCATAGTGTCCTACTCAGCATTCACCACATTGACCATCTCTGTTGTACTGTTGCCCTGCTTAATTCTGCAGTAAATTGTTCCAGCCTTTAGTGTCTCTGCCGGTGACCCAGGAATGCAGTCAGTGATGGAGATCTTCTTCAGAGGAAAGAGGCAGGGAAACCATAACAAGGGAAACCAAATTTATCTTTTGCCCTTGTTTCATACTGAATTCACCAAGGCTGACTCACTGCTCAGGAGAAGAGGACATGCTCTCGACTTGTATAAAAAAATGACATGGTACTTCTAGCATTTCTTTTTTCCAAACACATCTTATTTCAACATCTTACTTGCTGTTTTGAGTGACACTGTACACTGAGAAGTTGTCTTTAAGCTGGCCGCAGTGGCACTTGGCTTTTTATTCTGAGAGGTTACATCATTTCCGAACCCATCAGCGTGTTAAGAGTTCTTTAAATTGGCAGAACAACATGCACTACACTGCACTTGTCTATATTGAATTTCTTCTTCTGTAGGGTTGCCCAGTGACCGAAATTTCACAGGTCCTCCTGGTCCTTCACAGTTCTGCACACTCCTGACCCACCAAAGTCATTTTGCCATTTTGTAGGTTTTTTTTGTCTCCAAAGTTATCACTCGTTGGGCTGAAACTATTGATTCTTGTCATCATGTTGCCACTCTCCCTCCCAGACCTCCATGGAGGTTGGCAGGAGACCAAGGATGGAAAGATCATCCAAGTTCCTCTGAAGCTGCGAGACAAAGGAGGGATGGGCAACCCAAAGCAACATCTTTCCAGAGCTTGATTGCTGAGCCCCAACCCCCATTCAGCAACCCCCCACCTCTCTTCTATACAGGGACAGAGGCAGAAGGTGACAACCTGGGGCCCACAGCCCAGAGTCAGATTTTGCACCTTGGGCCTGTGGCCCTTGGAAAGAGCATGTGCATTTCTTAGGGCCATCCCACAGAGCCAAATTTTAGCTGTCAAGCTTTAAGGACTGTTTTGACAAGCTTATTGAGCAACTTCATTGTCTTATCTTCCAGATGAGACTTGGCCACTTCTAGTTTTTTTATAGTTCAGCGTGGAGTTTTACCTTTCACTGCCCAGTTTCTATGATACATTAACTGTCTTTTTTAATGATCTTTATCTGAAGCTTGTTGATAGTCTAGCTAAACAGTAGTTGTAGTTTGGTTGACTCTTTCAGAGAATAATGTGTATATTAGTGTCAAGAGGACTTTCTTCTATGCAGAAGCTATGCTTCTCCAGCCAGATTATGTTATATTCCTGTAGGCTCTACCTCAGGTATTTTGTTCCATGAATTGTGTCTAGCATGTTTAGGGAATAGATTTTTTTTTTTTACCCCCCCTTCTTAAGAAAAAGAAAGCAAAAGAAAACATAGCAACGACAGCATGGCAACAGCAGTGCTGCACAAAAGAAAAATAGGCAAACAGACTTCCGAAACATATATTCACCATTAAGCTATTTTTACTGGTTGGTGAGTATGTGGGAGTATTCTAACAAAATAAGTGAGAAAATAGCTTACAAATAATTCATGAGAAACTTCAGATGAGAACATATCTTAATGACTTCAGCCTCCTAGCTAGCCCTCATGCTGCATGAATCTCCACATGCACAAATGTAAAGGTCACCTCTGATCTACGCTATTTATATATTGCAGATTCGTCTATAGACACGTATATGAAATTCCATACGAGAAATAACGTCAGTGGAGCATGAAAGTTAAATAACCAGGTACTAAAAAGTGGAGAATTGTGCATCCCTGCATAGGGACTTATGAACAAGTCCATCTTCTTATGTCCGCCTCTGCCTTTGCCCCTTAGCAGCAGAAGCTTCCCGGCTGTGCGGCTGCGGAGGGGCTGCGCAGCCTGGGTGTTTCTTGAGGACTTGCAGGAGCTGTACGTGGCTCGTGGCTCTGCTGCCGAGCTCCTGTGTGACCCTGGGCACTCTGCATCGCTTCGCTGGGGACCTCTTTCTCCGTTCGTGTGTTGTCTGTTTGGAACATAGAGGCAGGAACCTGCAGCACAGAAACACTCAGATCTGCATCTTTGGGCAGAGCTCAGCCACAGGTGGGGCCACGAATATGCTGAAAAGTGGCAAAATGAGAATAAATAACATCTTCCCTGGTCAGCCTGAGGAATGTTATGCTTCACCATCCTCTCCCCAAGATGCCCCACTCTCACTGCAGACCAGTAAACTGTGGGAAGTCTTTAACTAAATTCAAAATAATTCATTGAGAACTTGAGAAAAACAGCCTCAAAAGCATTGAACTTGTTTACAGTTGCAGCTTGATCTGTTGTGCTGTGTGAGCCCTTTTTTCTGCTCCGGTATGATCCATGGGAGACTGAAGGCAAACACAGTTTCATAAGTCTCCTCCGCAATCCCGATGCTTTTGTTGGCACAGGGGGAAACACAGCTCAGCCCTCTGCAGCCAAAGCTACATTCATTTGCCTTTAGAAACAACACAAATCTGTTTTGCTGGTTAAATAAAGTCATTTGCAGGGTGCTGTTGTGGGAAGGCTGTGTCAGCTTGTCCTGAATGGAGCAGTCATTGGGATGAATGGGTTGGTTGTTGGGCCCTCTGCACACTGAAGTGCCCTTCCCGAGACCGGCTGAGCCCTCGCCAGGGACCGCTCCGGCAGCTGGCATGGGCTGGCCGCAGGTGCCTCTCCGCACCGCTGCAGGCTTTGTTGTGGGCATCCTCTTTCTACACCGTTACGCAGAGTTTGTGATGGATTTATAGCAAAACGTTATTAAGCCCCCATCATCTCGCGCGTTGCCTTCCAGCCCCGTGGTTTGAGAAAGCACGGGTTGCTACAGCAAAGGAGGCAAACGGGACTCGGGCGCGGAGTCCTCTGCATGGTTCTGCATTGCCTTGCTGACGTAGGCAGCCCGTTTCTTCTTGTCTCCCAGTCTCAGGTAAATGGCAGTGCTCCCCTACGCTTCAGAGGTGTGGCAGGCAACGACTAGCTAATGTTTTTAATTCTCGTTGCTGTAGATTGACTTGTTCTGGAAAGTTTGGTGTGTAAGTGGGAGGGAGGGAGGCTGGTGAAGTTCTCTGGAGGACATCAGGAATGAGGATGCAGCGGCTAAAGTGGTTTGGTTCCCTCTGAGGCTTTTTTTTCAAACAAAGTTGAAAACAAACAAGTGAAATGCAATGCTTAGAAGCACTTTGTAAGATTCTTTCTGGTTTTAAATTACTTTAAACATCTTTGTCTATGAAACCTCCAAGGAAACTCATCCTCTTGTTTTCTCATCTGCGTCTTCTGCTTTCTCTGTGGTTTTTTACACAAGAAAGAATGCAAGTATCTCATGTACATTTATATATGCACAAATAAATGTAACTTCAGTTGTAAAATACAGGCTGGTTGAGCAGGACAGAGGTCAGTGATCTAAAATAAACCTGCCACCTTAGTTGGGACATACTTTGTATTACGCACTCGCTGTTTGCTCAGGTCTTTTCCTGTGGCCTGCTGTAACATCTGAATATGTATTAACACTGTTTCTACAATGTATTTAGAGCACAAACAGCCTAGATTCGAGGCATTTGAAGAAATGCTTCTTGACTCTTTTGCTGTTTTGTTTGTATTTTTAGCTTGTGAAAACAATTCTCAAGAGCATTGTTAGGTGTATCGTAGCAGGAACACCTCTGGGCGCACTGGGGAATGTGTGAAAGCAAGTTTCGAGAGCTTTTATTTTCACACCATGTTTCAGCTCTGTAGTGATAAATGTTTTCTGGAGTACAAACCTGGAGCCCCTCCCCTTGAAATGTAAAAAGTGGTTTTTTAAAATTTCAGGGGTTTGCTTGCAGTTGGGCTGTGTCACCCTTAGCCAGTACCAGGACTGGTCAGCTGTGTGGCAAGCAGCACAAATTGGAAACTGCTGTTGATCTTAGCAGCTGATGGCATTGTCCGGGTCCTGTGGTGGAGGAAGTGTAACGGCATAACACGGGAAAAAAAGAGGGAGGAACAGATCTTTTAGGCAATTCTGCATTGGCAATTGACCCACGACTCAAGACAAGCCTGATATGCTCTACCAGAATTTTTCCCCACAGTTTCTGGGCTGTGTGCTGGGTAATTCCCGTGCCCTTCAGCAGGGGGGATGAATGCTGCCGAGTGCGGACAGCTGGGAGAGAAGCGTTTGGAGCCACCCCAGAACTATCTTAATTCAGGGCAGTACTTTAACCTTGCGGGTGCAGGGGAAGAAAAATGTGTTCCCGCTTCTTGCATGTGGCATCCTGGATCTTCCTCTAGCCCTGCAGGTAGCACCAGCCCGTGCACACGCACGTGCCTGGCTTTCAGAGCCCCATTTCATTACATCCCCAAGTAGTATGTGCTCCTTTCAGCCGGACGCAGAGCATTTTGCCGGATGAGTGAATGTTAGACAGTGGCTTTACTGCTGCAGTGTCGTAACCACAGACAGCCCGATTATTTCAAATGGGCCTCAGACAGTGTATTCAGATTTGATTAAGGTCTTTTTGAAAGATAAGGAGCATTGATAGCTAAGGGCTGGCTCCAGCCTGAGTTATTTACATCGGTATGGGGGGGTAAAATCTTTTATTAGTGTCACTGTTTAAATATTTTGGCTCTCTGTTCCAATATTGTGGCAAGAAGGAACCATATGTGTTCCTAGAAAGAGAGCCTAGTACAGCCGTTAATCATGAGAGGATCTATTAACGTATTAACAGTCAGAATAATGAGCGAAAACAGCATGCACTGGAGAGACTAACACGTATCTTTAGTCTGCGGTTTTCAAATGTTTGGAAAATGTTATATTCCTCCATCTTTCTAAAGCTGATCTTCTGCCAAAAGAAGTTCTCTTCTGCTGATAATTTTAGAAAGGTTAAATCTATTTACAAAAGCAAACATAAGCAGGGAGTGATGAAAACCAGGAGGACGTGGTGAGTAACAGGCTCCCAGGCTGCAGAGTTCCCGGCGGGAGCTGATCTGGCAGGGAAACTTGTCAGCCCATCCTTTCCTTTCCTTAGCGTTATGCAGAGTGGGTGACGCGGCTGGAGGAGATCTGAAGCCCAAGTTCCATAACAGCTCCCCACCACCACCTTTCTCCAGAGGACACTGGACGACATGTGTGTGTCTGCAGATCGCTGTTGGGCTTGACGGAAGATTGCTGAAAGACTTGGCAGAGGAAAAGGGCAAATTTTAAAGAGCTCGAGAGTGGGAGCGATTGCTGGTTGAGCAGCTTGGTTGCCTCGAGGTCATTGCTAATTAGCGTCATCTTGCCTAAAGAAGTGAACATTACATTTTAATGCTGCTATGAAAACCAATCATGCTGTCTCCCCTTTGCATCCTGTGCTGCTGCCTGCTTGGCTATGGCATCTGGAGCAAGCTGCACAAGGGAAGGGAAGGAAGCCCTCTTCAAGGATGTGGAAGGATGCTGAAGTGGTAGTGGAGCTCAGATGAGAGAGGCTGGAGCATGACAGCTGTTACTGGATCATGCAAAAAGCCTGCCAGCAAAAATGTATCAATTTGTGTGATATCTGGGTGTCTTGTCTTCTGTTTTCGTAATTGCATACATGGTGTCTGCATAAATCTTCCGCACGCCCTGCACCTCCAGCGAAAGGAGCTGACTGGCGGATGGCAGCCCGTCAGTGGGAGAACACCAGCAGGAAAAGACAACCAGTCAGATGTGCGTCAGGTGGGGAGGGCCAGGGCCTGAGGCAGATTCCTCCAAAGTTGCTCGAACATGGTGCATTCACTAAATAGCAAACCTCTCCTTTTCCCTACGGGAAGAGGAGCATGTTCATCCAGACATGAGAACCAGCAGCGCTGTCTTGCCATGTTCTTCAGGAGATTAGTGCCAAATGACAGCATAGGCAGCAACAGCAGAAGCTTTCAGAAAATGCATCGTAGCCCAAAGGTCTAAGTTTCCCCTCGAGGGATACAGTGGAATTTCTTTTCCTTTTTCACTGAATACTGAAATCTTCCTATTTATTCACTCCTTAGCTGCAACTTCTGTCCCTTCAGCTGTGGAATTCCTGCTTATGGTGAGATCAGATCTGCTCGAGGAGAGAGGAGTCCTGTGACTCTTTGTTTCACACTGGGTTTCCCATTAGAAGTCGGTTTCCTGAAAGCAGAATATATCCAACCTGCATAGGTCAGTTGATTGGTTTCCTTACTGTCTTGGTCTTCAGCATTTTCTACCCATGGACTACCAGTCTGACTGGATATCTCCATGAGTAGAGCAGCTGGTAACCACCAGCTCCATGCGCTTGAAAGTCTTGAAATTGAGGAAGAAATGGTGACATTTTGGAAATGATGACAACTTCTCCCCCAGTAGAAATCTTGACTTGTGGCTATGGATGCAGTCTGAGAAATGTGCTTCCCCACAAGGGTTTGTGAGCTTTTAAGGGTTAAAACTCATTTTTGAAGACACAAGAAAAATGTTTCGTGTGTTCAAAATCAACTTTCCTTCTTTGACTTTCTGGGTAGTGACAACTCATGCTCACTTTGGTCCTGTTGACAGTCGTGCTGATGACGGCGATTTCAAATGAAGAAAAATGTGAGCCAGCAAAAAAGCAAGAGCAAGAAGAGTGCCTTCCTCGACTCATGCTAAGATTGTAAAATTTGGTTATTGGTGTTGCAACAGCAATTTACGTTATTTCCAAAGCCAACACTTAAATTCCACTTGGTTAGATCATAACTATTAGCAAGTTGCACATACCCATAGGAAGAGGTAATTATTGACCAGTTCTTGCTCCTACCTGAGCGGTGGCTTTAGCCTCCGTGGCACTGATGGTGATGCAGAGCACTGGCTCTGCCGAGGTGACTGATATGTGTCACCAATTTCCTTGACGTGAGGCTTAAACCTGCATTTTAGCCCGGGGTGCCAGACTATGACAAACAAGAATTAGAACTGGGTAATGAATAAACATGGTGAGAATTTCAGCTGTAATCTGCCATCAGGTCCATCTGTTCCTCCTTCCCCCACAAGCCTTGCAAACTCAATGAGCCCGGGAACAGGCATGCTCCATATACTGTCCCATCCTTCAGCCACATATCTAAGGTCTAATTGTCTGCTTGTCATTAAGCTTATCACTTGCGGTCTCTTGAGCCATTATTGGTCAACAGGATCTTCTTGTTCAGTTCTTTAGCCTTCCATCCGCCTTGCTCATGACAAGACTTCCAGAAGGATAGCAAAAACATGAGGAGGATAAACGTATTAATCACACGCTGGTGTCTGCTGTATCTCAGAGTCGCTTCAGTGAGACATGCCTCGCAGGCGTGTGTGATCTACGCATTTAACCATTCCAGCATGCAGTCACCCTCCATCTCTTCCAAAGCTAGATGACCAGCTCCCAGATGAGGAAGTTCTTTTCCTGCTGGCAACTGGTGAGTCCTGAAGGTCTGTGTGACTCTTTGCACCCTGTGTCACGTGCAGGCACTTCAGCTGGGGTGAGTCTTAGGTTTTTCTGCTTATTTGCTCTAATCAGAGAAGGGAAGCAGAGGCCCCTGGCAGGAGCGTGAGGAAGAAGCAGTTAAACAGAGGAACGGCGCATGTCTGGTGTGACTCAGTGAGCAGTGAAGGCTCCAGCAAGTTCTGCCTGCTGGTGAGCAGTGGTTCGCTCTGGGAGCAGATGACTATCTCCCTGGCAACGCGGCAGCTTGCAAAGAGTTGCCATCAAAATTCACTATGGTTCCAGCCGTCTCTCGTCGATGCAGGGTTTTGCAAACTTAGCTGCTCGTGTTCTTTTATAGACCTCGTGCTCACAGCTGCAGTTCACAAGTGGAGTTTCTCCACATTTTGGGAACCAGGCCATCTTAATTAAAGCCCACACAAATGATTTTTTTGCATTTCTCCCATAGGTGCTTCCTCCTCATGTTCAAGAAAGTCCATGTTCTTGGTTCTCTGCTCCTCCGTTGCTTCCAGCTCTCCTCCCAGCAAGGGAGATGGAGAAGAATGTGATAAGCAACTTGGCTGGTTAATGAGAAGAGTTCCCTGTCTAAATGGGGGGTTCTTGTGCTCTGTGTTCATTTGCCAGTCCCTGGTATCTCCCTCAAGTTGTCTGTCTGCTGCTGGCTCTCCTGCGAGAGAGGTTTGGGACCTGGTTTGAGTTGCACCTACTCTTCCCTTTGTGCCAAGCCACCACGTTCATCGGGGCCAGGCGCAGACCAGAAACTGCTTCTGGATGGCAGGGCTGGAGAGCTACGTGCGGCTGTGGTTTGGCTGGGAAAACAGAGCTTAAATAACACCCCGTCCCTAGCATTGCAGGCTACAATGGCAGAGCCGTTTCAGAGAAGGGAACGGGAGATTTTTCTCTCCCTAATTTATGTCTCTCCTGCATATGGCTTCTATGGAGTCACTAATGTTACAGACAGATGGGTTGGCATTTAACTAGACAGAACACATGGGCTAGATGTTGTTAATGCTTGTTAGCTACTCACTCTGCAGCTTGACCAGTCCAATACGGTCACCTCGCAGATGGTTGGAAAGCTGCAGGCTGGGTGCTGGAGCGGTCCAGCTCTGCAGCGCCTGGTTGTGACAGCAGTCGGGATCACGCGCGTTTGGCTGCTTTTTGTGAAGGGCTTCGTTGTAGGTCAGAGATACCTGCGGCTGGGCGATCGGCACAGCTTCCCTGTATGTCAAGGAAAGACATTGATTTGTAAAGATGCTGAGCTTTTTAATGAGGTATTGGCTTTAAAGGCTTAATTTCGTAGTTTGGATTTTTATAGGATTAGATTGGAAAAATTCTGTGAGCCCTGTGCCTTTCTCTCATCTACACTCCTTCGTGGTTGATATTTATAAACAGATTTGGTGGTGAACATTACTTAGCAATCCTGAGGCCTGTTAAAAAGTTATAATTTGTGATCTCAAGCTCTGACTTACAGCCTACTGCCAGTATTAGTTTAGAGTGGACATCTCATGCAATTTTCCTTTCTCTGTGACGATGTGAATAGGCTGCTGTCATTTACTCTCACCAGCCTTGTAGTCAGCTGAACCATTTCTAGGTATGACCTCAACAAATCTCCGCAGGGCAAATCTCGTTGATAGTTGGTTTGGAGATCTCCATCAGAATCTGTGGACTCAAGAGTAGATTTAACGGGTGAATAATTTATGTTACCTGCTTTCCTCTTTGACAATACCGATGTTCAATTTACAGTGTAGTGGTGGGAGGCTGAATGCATCCTACAGATGAGACAGGGAATTTAGTTTCAATACTTGTCCTTTAAAACTCTCAGAGCACTTTTGGAAAATGCATGGGTATTAATCCACACTGAGCTGTAGTTCTTCAAACCTATGATTTAAATTGGATATATTTGTCTCTGTCTGTCCTGAACTGTTGAGTAACATTAATGCACCCTGATAATAGCTGTCACATTTTACCCCGGGGGTTGCTCCTCAGTGATAGGTGAAATCACAGCAGTTCAAAGGCCTGTCTTCCAGGATGAAAAGCTCTATAGGAATATTCAGATATAAAATAGTAATAGTATGAATCAAAAAATATGCTTCCCTTATTTTAAAGCCTTTGATCTTATTTTTATGACATCACATTTGACAGTGTAAAGGGCATTAACCTGTAGGAGAAACCTTTTGAAAGAGGATGCTGACTTGCCCTCCACTGCGCAGAGTACCGTCCCCCAGGATTAACACCAACTGGTTTTCCCCATCAAGAGGGGTGCAGGTGCTTCAGCGCATGTCCTTGCTCTTTTTTATGCGTTTCATCTTTCTCCATCAGGTGCAGGAGAGCTCATGTAGATCAAAACACGTAGCGGTAGGGAGAGACTCGCTGCTATGCAGCTCGCCCTGCTCTGTGCTTCTTTGCTGCTGAGCTGGTGCAGCATCCAGGACCCCACCACTTCTGCCGCTCATGTGCACGGTGCCTGGCTCATGTTTCTGATTAAGATGGAAGCAGAGAGCTGACCTCTTGCATGGAAGACATTGTGGGGCTGTGGTTCATCTCAATGTTGAATAATAAGAAAGAGAAAGAAAATGTTTGCTATAAATCTCAGTGCACACAGGGCTGTTTCTCACTTTTCCCACCCCAGCTTTCAATTTTCTACTTGGCATTGCCAGGCGCTCGCTTTTCTTTGCTTAGCAGCTAAAATCAGCTTTTTCATTACATTTCCTGGAAGACCCTTTACAGGCATCCATCCCTCTCTGCCTCATAAATTCACTTTTTATAGCAAGCTGGCGACACGGAGGTCAGAGGTCTTGGCAAGACACAATTATTATAAAGAAGTCCTCTTCCTCTTTTGGGTTACAAAGAGGATATTAAAAGGGGAAAAACTTTGCTCCAGACAAGGAATGATCATTTGTGAAAGGCAGGTTACTTGATTGATGGAGAGCTGCACATCCTGCGAGAGTTACCTTGGGCAGCCGTCCCATCAGGCCAGCTGAAACCTGCCCATTACCACAAAAAAAGAAGAAAGGAACCAGTTTGCTAAATAACCTCATAAATATTTCCAGCCGTAAGCACATCTTGTGCTACAATTTGTTTTTTTGTTTTTTTAATATTTCTCTAATTTTAAGTGAACAGCCTCTAATTAAAGTGATTTAGTGGCTACCTGGGGACCTGGTATTTGAGCAGCGCATGATGCTTAGGAGAGACTGACTGGTGAGGCGTAACTCAATTGGGGGATTTTGATAATGATATCATCACCCGAGAGAGCCAAGTTCGAGCAATTAGATCTCAAAACCTCGTGTTTGGGTTGTTATAACTTCAGCAGGCAGTTTCCACACGCGCGCACACACACACACGTGCGTTCCCCAGGTACTTGCTGGGCGCTCTGGTTTTTCGGCTGGCCCTGTGCTTGGAGGCTGCCCCGTGTGTGGCTGTGCCTGGCCGGAGTGACCCGTCATGGCGATCCGTCAGCTTTGCAGACCCAGGGAAAGGATGCCAGCGCGCTTGGCATCAGTGCTTCCCCTCTCAACATCTGCACGTGGCCAAGGCGGCCTTTGACATTTAGAAAAATCTCGGCATCCAAAGCAAGAGGCAGAAACAAAAGGATTTTCTCATTTAAAGGTCAGAGCAGGCAGCTGCTTAAAAGATATTTTCAGATAGGTTTGTTGGGCTGTGACAGGGTGTATGTGTGTTAATGGGTGCCGCGGGGAAGGCGAGGGGCTGTCGGGACCCCCAGTGTGCCCGAGGCGCTTGGTGGCAGAGGCTCTGTGGTACACACGGTGACAGCACTGGGGAGGTTTTGGGAGGGGAGCAGGCAGCATGGCTGACCCTGAGGACTTCTGCTGATGGGGGAAGGTGTTGGGGAAGAGGGGGTGACTGCGAAGAAGAGGTCTGAGGGATTCGAGTGGTGAAGGCAAATTGCTGAAGGGATCGATCTGGTGGGGACCTGTGCATAAGTTACATCATGGTAGGCTTCAAGGTGGGGTGGGGAACACCACAAGGACAAATGAAGTGGCAATAAGAACTGGGGCAAGGAGAGCAGAGCATTGTCATAGTATGGTCTGTAACACCAGAGGCCTGTGGACCTCAGTGGAGCAGGGAGAAGCTTTGTATGGCATCTCGGATGTGAAACTGTCTTGCCCCTTCGCTTGGCACATACGGGGCTGTTTGCCATGTGTATTCAGAGCAGTTGTGCATACGGACACAGCAAAGACAGTGATTTATGAAAGGAGCATAGCAGATGAGATGGAGCCTCCACGATACATTCACTGGGTAAATGTCACTGGGCAATGATTCACTTGCTCATTTTGACCCCTAATACATCTTAGCCTTGAAAAGTACTGTCTACTGTAGAGCATGGCTGAGCAGCATCTGCAAAGCAAAGGCTTCTGACTGTACCAAGGGGTGGAAAGCCACTCTGGCATCCCTGCCAAAGCCCTAGACTTCACCCTTCCTCACGCTGAGGTGTTCGCATTGGACTTCCCAAGCTGAGCCACAACTCTTTTGCCTGCTGCACTTGGCACAAAGCTCCACCATCACTGTTGTCAGCTTGCCAGAAACTCTTTGGAAACTCCACCTCTGTCACTTGGGGGATGTGTTTGAAGATGCAGGAGCACGTGTCTTACATGGATCGCACCACCGAAGGCAGGTGTGCTTTCTTGGTGTGGAAGTCAGAGGTAGAATATCCCCACTTTAAGCTGAAATCATAGAATCGCAGAACTGCCCCGGCTGGAAGGGACCTTGAAAGATCCTCTGGTCCAACCTTTCATGGGAAACAGAGCCTAGATGAGATTTTCAGGTTGTATTGAAAGCTGAAACCCTCTTCTACCTTTTTCTGCATTTTTACCCCGTGTTTTCTCATGATACCACATCCCCATGTCAGCCTTCTGCCTGGGACATGCAACCACCCCCTTTTCTACCTTATTCCAGAGTCTGAAGGCCTACAGGACACCAAGTCTTATGCTCAACGAGTATTTATCAAGAAGCATCCTATGCATGCTTAAAGTCACGCTGCATGCCAGTTTAGAGCTGATGGCACTTTTGGAGCAAGCTAGGGAATCCATTGTTTTTAGCTACCAAAATATGTGAGAGAGAAGAGGAAAAGGGCACACAAGAGACTGAAAAATTGGTGTGTGTACTTCAGAGTGCACTTCTGAACTGTATGTTAGCTTGTAAATGACCAAAGGTGCCACTGTCACACTTTTGATGTAGCTGCCAGCTGCCTCTCAACTGGTGGAACAAGTAGAGGAAGAAATGCTAGGACGTGGCTTTCCAGGAGCGTTCCTGTGCAACAGCAGCATGGGGGCAAAGAGCCGTCTCAGCACAATGAGTGCAGTCAGAAGCCCAGTATATGTTAAAGTGACAGTGGTTGATGGAGTCTCCTTTATGGTCCATGCGTTGCTGCATTACCAGCCCAGTCCAGCCAGCCACAGGTCCACCCCACAGCAGGGACGTTTGGGAATGCCTGTTGCTCCTTTGCATCTGCTCTGTTCTCTGCTCCTTACTGAAATGGTCCCTGCTGGAGAGGAGAACTTGCTTTTCTGCCACGCTGGTGGTTATTTCAGTGACTTTTATATGTATATCTAAACTATAAAGCCTTGAATAATTTACCAGTTTCCAGGGTTAAGAGGAAGATTTATGATGTTTCCTTCTGGCAGGCGGCAGCTGATCTTGATTCTCGTGGAAAAACAATTGTACTAACGTCTCCTTTCTCTGAGCAGATCTGAGCAGCTACTGCAAGTTTACGTCTCCATGTGGTAAATAGACCTGTCTTCTTGTGTTTTACAATCTAGTGAAATCTGCCCGCTGATCTGATTGCTCTGTGGGGTAGCACAGCCTGCGAGGAGAAAAACGGGGTGTCACCCTTCAGATGGATGGCAGGAGTCGCATGCCCCCAGCAGAACCGGCCGTGCGGTAACACGGGGCAAAGATGGATTTCCATTGCTTTGCTAGAAAAGGTCCCGCTAGGCCTTAAATCAGACTGAACTGGCAACGGAGCTTAGCGAAAGCTGGAGTCTTTCCTTTTGCAAGTATTTGAGATCTGAATAAAACATAACATAGACCTGAATCTCAGTAATTTAGCGAGCCAGGCAGATTTTTTCCATGAATTAGAAGAAACCCATATAGGTCTACGTAGATAGTACCTGTGAGATGATATTCTCATAGTACTTAGCTTCAGCATCCTGGGCTGCTCTGTGCTCACGGAAGCTGGGGGCGCGGGGGAATGTCTGCGTCTCTAGTGAAGCGCTGCACTTGGCTGGCTCAGCACGGTGGGGAAGGGGGGAGGGAGGTCTGGTGGGGGTCCCCAGCGTCTCCTCTTGCATCGACTCCCCCGTGCATTGACTACGGGGCGGATGGGGGAGCTCACAGGCTCAGCTTTCCCTTTGACCCTGTGTATTCGCCTCTGAATCTTGATGCTTTTTGTTTCACACTTGTTTTTAGAAGCAACAACACACAATAGCGATGTAGTTTCGAGTAAGACCCGTCAGTAGTGTTGGGTGCAGAGCAGTTAGTGTCTCTTGCTCTGGTCTCTCTTGCTCTGGTCTCTCTTGCCCTGTTCCCACTCACGGACTGTCCCTGTGGATCAGTGACACTTGTTTAAGTTCCTCAGCTTCACATTTTCTTCCTAAATGGGCTTGGGTGGCTTTTGGCTTCATCTGGACTTTGCATTCCCAGGGCTGCATCACTGGGGTGAGTGGCGATTGCATGACATGGAGTGTGCCGTGTGAGTAGCTGGTATGTGCTGTCACCTGCAAGTTCTTGTTAGCAGGGCTTGTGTCCAGGAGTTTTTCTTTGAGGGTAGATACTTTTTCTCAATTTAGAGAATTGATTAAAAATCAGTGGAGGGAGTCCTAGATATGAACTGTGAAGAGGAGGACTCAAGCACCCTTACAGCTTCGAACCACTGGAAGTTCCAGCTTTGTATCTTTCATAAATGCAGTTTTTAGAGCTGGAGTTGCAGATATGCTCTGCATTGATCCAGACTGGCGGGAAACAACCAGAGCCTGCAGCGTTCATTCAGCAGAGCATCCTCTCCAGTGTCCTCTCCCTCCTCGCTGCCGCACACTCCTGCTCATCGCCCTGCCTCGTCACGATCCCCTGCTCGCTCCCGCTCCCACGTCACCCACCCCGCGCTTCCCTCCCTGCCTGCGGCAAGCCGGGCGCACCAGGCAGGGCGCAGACCAGCATTTGAAAAGAAACTCTGTGAATTAACGGGAACATATTGCTATTATTTCATATAATCACTTTATTTGTAAAGCACATGCTGCAAAGGTCCTCCTGCTGTTGAACTCAAAGCAACAAATCTATCTATATACCCCAGTCTATACTACATTATGAACAGATGGGTGAAGGCAAAAAAGCAATAAAAACAAGTAATAAGAAATGTAACAATGATAGCAATTTTAAAACACTCCCAGGAAAAAAAAAAACCCAACAAGTTGCTAAATTTTTTTCAAAGCACTGTGAGATTGAGTGAACTGAAGTGCAAGTGCATCCATCCTCAAAGCTGGTGTGTAAACATCTCCCGGCAGAGGAAGAATTGCCTTTTTTCCAAGCGGCTGCTTTCTCCCCTTGTTCCTGTTAAAGAAGAGATTATAAGAAACCTGGGTGAGATGTCTGGGTTTTGGAAGCTTTTTGGGGTTGTTTTGATTTTTTGGGTTCCTGGGGAGATGGAGGCCACAGGAGGGGTGGTGCCTCCCTTGACCATCCGACAGCCAAGAGAAACCACAGTCCCGTTGAGCTCAATGGGAAATAACAGTCTTCTCAGAAGCTCATATTTGTTCACATAACTTTCTCTGAACATTATTCTTCTGCCTCTGCTGAATGAGGAAACTTTGGTCATGAAGAATAGTAGAGAGAAATTACGATTAATCTCATAAAAGAGAAATTATTCAAATGCAGCCTTCACCCGTGACGCCAGTGAGCTCAAAGTAGAGGGGAAATTTAAAACATTTATGTTACTCCGTTTCCGAGATCGTAAAACACAAGCAAACGGTCTGGCACTGGATGCTAAATTTCTTAAGGAACTTGCTTTAATTAATTAAACTAGTAAACCAATTAATGGATTTACTTGTAAATTCTTAGAAAATTAATTCTGTGCCCAAAGAGTGTTGTAAATCTGCGAAGGAGGCAGTGTGTATTTCATACAGAGCTTGAATTCCCATTTTAAATGAATCCAGTTGAGCGCTGACTTGGGAAGCACAAGCGATGCATTCGTAATACTCGGACCTTCCTCCGAAACCGGCGCTTCCCAGCAGCCGAGCCCGGGATTTGCAAAACAGCGACTGTGCTGCTTTGGCAGCGCCCAGCCCGCGTACCGGCTCCTCGCGGTGTGCCTCCAGCTGTACACAGCTGCGGGTCTACATCCCCCTCCCGCTGGCCTCTTCCAGCGCCATCCCGGCCTCCGTCCTCCTCAGCCTCTGCAGTCTGACCCGGCCGTACGTTGGAGGTGTGGAAAGCAAGTCGGGTGGCTCCAGTCAGCAGCGGATTAAAGCACGGAACATCCTTTGGAGCTGCTGAAAAACAGCCAAGCTGCAGTGGAGGAGATTTAAACACCAGCTCATTTACTTTTCCGTGCGGAAACGTTGTTTAGATTCCCTGCCTGGCTCAGGGGTGACGGGCGCATCCTCGGTACACTCTTCGCAATCCAAAGTGACACAGACATGAAAAGTTCATCATCAAATGTATCCGGGCTCCTGAGAACACGAAATCAGAAACCAGCAGGTTCCCCGGGGCGCTCGGCGGTTATCGCTTCCTGGCTCTCCTGGGAGGCAAAGCCATGCGTTCCCTTCCCATGGCAATCCTCCGCTCTGGCTCTTGGCGTCGGTGCCCGGGGGTGGGGGTCTGCCCGCCCCGGGGGGATGCCAGCCTCGCCTGGTGCCACCCGTGCTGCCCCGCCTCGGCTCCGAGGGGAAGCAGAGCTGCAGAGCAATTAGGAACGGGAGCGTTTTGAAGAGGAAAATGGCAGGGGAAAAAAATTAGCATTTGCGCTGTGATGTTTTTGCTGTTTATTAATAAACAAGCCGCTTTCGTGCCTCCGGGGGCAGGAGAGGCTTTAAGCATTCCTTATTCCTCTTGCATTTAGCTTTTTTTTTGCTTGTTTTATATGTTATAGGAGATTTGTAACATCTTCCCACATGTTGAGTTTCTTTATTTTCATGAGAGCATCTCTGGAATAATTCCTCTGGATCTCCCAGCTGTGCGCTGCTGGGCTGATCTGAACATCCAGAAACACTCTAGGGATGCGGGGTGGATCAGCAGCTCGTTGGGAAGGAGTCGTGCTAATGAGGAACAGATCTGCTTCCTCCTGCAAGCGGAATGACTCCTGGGATGAGTGTTTTCAGGGAGAGAAAGCCCTTGCGTGTAGCTCCTGCCACCTGAGACCTGGGTGGTGGTGGGGACGGTGACCCCGACGTAGGCACCCGGGTTCTGCACCGGCAGCACGGCCGGGCCCCTGTGCAGCCCCTGCGCAGGGTGGTCGCAGGTCTTCCCACTGCACCGTCTGCCGCTCAGGGAGGCTCGGGCAGGAGGTCCTGCGTGGGGACGTTGGAGACGCACGGCTCGGTGACAGCCTGGTTACGCCCTGTGCCGGGCGCCTGCGCTGCAGCAGGTAACGTGTCCTCGATCCCAGGCGGATCCGCGCTGGGGAAGGCTTCAGGGTGACGGCACTAGCTCTCCTCTCATCATGGGAGGTGAATTAAAACCCTGCCAATTAACAACGGGCTTGTTCTTCTTTACCCTCAGGCCTCCAGCTCCTCCGGTGGAAAAATGCAGCTTCTGGAAACCGAGTTCTCGCGAACCATCCGGGAGCTCATCGAACTCCACCTGCTTCGCCAGGACAGCATCCCGGCCTTCCTCAGCGCCCTCACCCTCGACCTCTTCAGCCGTCAGACCATCATTTAGCGTCCCACCGCCAGCCACCAGCCGGGTGCAGAGCACGCCTGGGCAGGACGCTCGAGGTAGCGAGGACAAATTCTCCCCTCCCACCCTTAATCTGTGGCATTTGGTTGCTTCTGTTTTGCAGGGAGCTCCTTCTCCCCCCTTCTTTCGTGCTGATTCCCAAACCGCACCGATTCCTCTGAAAAGCGTTGTTTTCCTCCTGTGGGAGGGCCAGTCTAGCTCCATCCCAGGGCTCTCCCGTGCCAAGACCCAAGCTCCACCCTTGAACAGGGAAATGTGTTCGTTGCTCCCCAGACCATGGGAGCTGCTGGTCTGAGGAGCCACAGCATCGCTGTTCACAGCTTTTCCCAAAAAAATTCCTCAAATCTGGGTCCCAGCAGAGAGATGAGCCTTGCAGGAGGCTGGTGCTTCCTGCCCCCGTGGTTGTCCTCTCCTAATGGGAGAGGCCTTGGTCCCTGAGGACAGGGACCTGGGAGAGGATCAGTCATGAGTAGTAGGTTCTTTGTGGATACCTCCTGCTCTTGCACAGGGCTGAAATTATTTTCGAGGTATCCAGTTACCTGAGTCTGCCATTGCTCAGCAGAGAAGGGCAAGCGTAAATGGCTGTTTGAAGACACTGTACCTGTGTTCACCTCTCTGTGTTGTGTGGTATGCTCAGATGTCACCAGTGGGCTTTTTGTTCCTCACCGAGACGCTTGGACTCTGGGTTACCCCAGGACTGTGTAAGGTGGGACGGAGCTCTTTGGGGCGTGCTCACTGGCCTTAGCCTGCTGCCTGCTACCAGGCTGGGGCGACCTGCTCGCCTTGCTGGGGGTGTCTCTCCTCCCAGTGGAAGCTCCTCACCTCAGTGGAGAATGAAACACCCCCTGAAGTCTGGCATTTTCTGTTGTAATGGATATAGCTCTTCTGTCATAAGAATAAAGTGTTGCTTCCCAAGCTCGGGGTATGATTCCTTTATTTGGGATATACACTGTGCTCTCCCATGTGTAAAGCATGATAATGAATCGGCCATCAATGGTCTGATGCTGGTACTGCTTTGAGAAGGGTGGACATCATTATCTCAGTTTTTCCAGGCAAATCTCATCCATGCTGTAAACCAGATTAGTTTGCTATGAACTTCTGTTGTACATTGATTTCCTGTTGATATCAGCAGGAACATACTTCCTAAGCTTGGAGAGAAGGTAGCAGTAGGCAGGCTGGAAAGCTGGCCTGGATGCTGACAGTGGCTGCAGGCTTGGCCGTGCATGCCGGAGTCCCTCTGGGCCCTGTCAATGTGTCTGCAGATGCAGAAGATAGCTGCTATGGACCCAAGCGGTCAGAAGCGGAGGGACAAGTGCGTCCTCTGGGGGGGCTGCAGCCCCCATCTCCCCAACCCTCCTCTGCAGGGTTTGCAGGGAAGCGCAATAGCAAAAGTTTGGTGTTTTGTCTTCTGCTTGAAGAAGTCCTGGTGGAAGATGAATTGCCTGGCGGGCTGTGCCAGGGGAACGCTGCCTGATTCATATGCGCAGTGTGGCACTGAGAGTCGCCTTCCTCAGTCATGGGGAAAATGAATCATGACGTCAGCCGCATTCGGCTCCTCCGCCAACACAATAGCGGATCCTGGCTGCCTCTGAAAATTTTTCTCCTGGCTCCTCACAGGAGAAAGGAAGTAATTAATAAGTTTACTATAAGCCCTCTATCTTAGCAAAACACGGGTGAGGCGAGAAGCGATGCTGGAGAGTGACAAGAGAAAACACGTTCTGCCCGTTGGAAAGTTGCCTCCCAAGAGTGAGAGGATAATAAGTTGGGGTAGAAAACACAGCAGTCTTCCGAGACACCTTCGGTGGGGAGGAGAGACAGATGAGTTACTGCTCTGCACCCTGTTCTCCCAGCAAGACTGAGTTGTTCAACTAAGTTTAATATGGCAGCACGCCTGGGAGAGGTGTGTCGTGAGGATGGGTGCTCGGCGTGGTGCGGTGCCTTCCCGGCTCGTGGCATGGGAAGCTGCTGGGGTAACTGTCCTGCCTGGCCAGCAGCATCCCTGCCCTGCTCCGTGGCATCATGCCGTTACACAGTGAGCAGGCATAGGCACTGCGTGAAACCAGGGCTTTTGGGAGCTCTAAGGCTTGATGGAGGAGGCCTGGGAGCATTCGTGTAGAAGCGTGACCATTGCAAAGCCACCTGGGCTACCTGTGGCATGTGGACTTGCAACTGGGCACGGGGAAGAGGAGCTGAGACTCCCCGGTTTCTAGCTCCAACACCAAATTCAGGATGAAGCCCCGAACATATGGCTGAGCCCTGCCGCCACGGCAGCTCCCATCCCCTCCACCATCATTGTACTGCTCATCTCAGCCGCCATGGAGCTGCGAGGAGTAACTGCAATGCTGAAGACGGAGCCCTGGAACAGGCTGCCCAGGGAGGTTGTGGAGTCTCCTTCTCTGGAGATATTCAAGACCCACCTGGACAAGGTCCTGTG
>Ga0065711_1032008_pt1 | contig 28233 bp, 39 predicted proteins | sample Hoacrofraction12_FD_59098 | JGI IMG/M metagenome (GOLD analysis project Ga0065711, IMG submission 59098) | Hoatzin crop microbial communities from Cojedes, Venezuela - Epithelial fraction 12 v2 (version 2) | ecosystem: Host-associated > Birds > Digestive system > Esophagus > Crop | place... | reverse complement strand
GTTTTTTTTTTTTCTTTCAATTTTTTTTTTTTTTTTTTTAATCTTTCCTTAAGTGTGAACACCATCTGGCTCCCCCAACTCTGTCAGCGCTTCCAGTCCCCAGGCAGCTCTGCTCTTAGTAATTATTGTCATTAGGCAGTGGGTAGCAATTAAGGAGGGATGCTGACGAGCACGTCAGGAAGGCTGTGGTCCCCCGACAGCCTCATGCAGGGGACCGGGCGGCCGCTTCTCCCCAGCCCAGGGCCTCTTCCAGCTGGGGAGCTTGGCAGGTAGCACGGTGGTTTCTTTTCTGGTAGGGTCTGATGGGGCGGGGATGGGGAAGGGCTGGCAGGTCTGAGTCTTGAGGAGTTGCCGGGGAGGGCTGGCATTGTGGGGATGGGCTGCTCCGGGGAGCGGGGCGATGGCAGAGGCACTCAGAGCTCGCTGCATCCCAGTCTGACTCTGGATGCCCCACCGCTCCGTGCCTGCTCTGCCCACAGGTGACCAGCCACCAACGATCATTTGTCCCGGGGAGCCCAGAGGCCATGGTGATGGGCTTCGTGACCGGATGGTGTCAGGCCCAGCTGTCACCCTTCTGTCTACCCAAAGTGGGGATGGCCACCAGCCTGCCTGTCCCTCCCTGGCTCCCCGCGCTGCATTTGGGCGCTCTTGCAGCAAGTGGGGTGATCGGAGGCTGTACCCAGAGACGGGCGGTCACTGTTGGACGTTGGCCATCAGAGTGTGGCTTCGTGCATGGGATAAAACGGTGCCCGCCTCACCCTGCCTGCCATCAAGCTCCAGCACCCACAGAAAGCCTGTGGAGGGGCGAGCCGGGTCAGTGGGGGCCTGTAGGGGTGTTTTGGGCTGGAACAGCTGGGCCTGTGGGTGAACTGTCAGGAGACTAAACTGGTCGGTGAACCAGCAACGGGAGGAGAGAGGAGAAACTGAGGGAGAAGGACCCAGGCGGGGAGGCTGCTGGAGGGAAGCCGAGCACTTTGGAGGCTGGGGAGCCTGTGGAATTGAGGAGGGCTTGGCAGACACAACCGGTGGCGGCAGAAGACCCTTGGCCATTGTACCACACTCTGTTGGCCAGCTGGCTCCTGCCTCTAGGATCAGGGATGAAAACCTCCCCCCATCCCTAGAGGCACCAAGGCTTTCGTCCTTGTCCTGGTTTCAGCTGGGATGGAGTTCATTTTCCTCCCAGTAGCTGCTGTGTTTTGGATTTAGTAGGAGAAGGATGTTGATAACACTGATGTTTTCTGTTGTTGCTATAAATCAAGGACTTTTTCCAGTTTCGCATATTCAGCGAATGAGCAGATGTGCAGGAGCTGGGACAGGGCAGAACCAGACAGACAGCCAAGCTGGCCAATGGAAATATTCCATACCATAAACATCATGCTGAGTTTATGAATGGGGTTGTCCAGGGGGCAGGAAAGCTATTGACTTTTTGTTTTTCCCAGAGTTTGAACTTTTTTGGGAATTTCATGAAATCTATGAAAATCTGGGTGTTCCGTGATCTCTGCTCAGGGACTGGCTGCAGATTGGTAGTTGGGTGGTGAGAAAAATTGTACTGTATATAGTTTATTTTGCATATTCATTATTATCATTATTATTATTATCATTATTATTACTAGTATTTACTTTATTGCCTTATTAAACTGTCTTTATCTCAGCCCTTGAGTTTCCCCTTTTGTCCCTCTCTCCTCCCCATCCTGCTGCAGGGGAAGGGGAGGGGTGAGCGAGCGGCTGTCTGGTGCTTAGTTGTCGGCCGCCAGGTTAAACCACAACCGTCCTTTACCACCAGCATTGTTGACAGGACTTGCAGGAGCTCAAACACCCCCATGACCTCCCTCATTCCAGGGTCAGTGGGGTTAAAATGGCTAGGGGTACGCCTGGGGTGGTTTTGCAGTGAGGAGGGTTTTAGCCCCAGCTCCTTCCTCTTGCCCTGGGGTTTCCTCAGACTTTCCCCTGCCCCTGTCCGAAACCCTGCGCCCCTTGGGCCAGGTGAAGCCTGGACTCACCAGCTCTTCTAGGCAGTTGTGCGGTCAGCGGGGCGGGCACCATGCCGGGGAGGAAGCACAGCTCCTGCCTCGCAGGGGGAAGTGAGAAACTGCTGTGGAAAGTCAAAGATGGGCAACACCCCCTTCCCCAAAAAAACCCCACTCTCTCCGCTCCTTGTCCCATCAGCCAGCTGCCGGGGAGGCCATGGGTGGGATGAAGGTGGCCAGGCTCAGCAGGTACCTGGCTGTGTGCAGGGGATGTGCTGGTGAAGCCGGTGCAGAGGGAGTGTCTCCAGTTCAAGGCCCTGCTGTACCCCCGGACCCACTGTGCTGAAGACCCCTGAAGCCAGGGGAATGGGGATCTCCCTGTACAGACCTCTAAGTATGCATTGGCAATGGGTTCACTTTATTCTTTAATTTTTACACCCTTATTTTTCATCTCTGTTCCCTCTGTTTTCCATGCAGACAAGGTGGACAGTCCTCTGCCCTGTGTATAAGGACGGAGAAGCATGCACAGAGGGGGTTGCAGATCTCCCCCAGGCCCAGGCAGGCAGGCCAGGCAGGAGGGGAGCTCTGCCTCACCACGCTGGCAGCCGGACGGGCAGGACATGGGGAAGATGGTCTGCACGCCATAACAGAGAGGGGATCCGAGGGGCATTCGCCGGCTGAGGAATCCGATGTGGAACAAAATGTCCCTTCTGCAAACTGCAGATGCTGGCAGCATCCCGTAGAGGAGATGCCTGGCTGAAGCTCTGACAGAAATGAGAGCGGAAGCCCTTACCCGAGCAGAAAGAGGGGCTTATTCAACAGGATTTGTAAGGGAGTTTCCTTTTCAAATTGCCGTGCAGGTTGGGTGGGCGGCGCATCGGCAAGGCTGAGCTGTGGTGGTCACTGGGTGGGAAGCAGGAGAGGAGCCTGACAGTCCTGTTCCCTTTCCCTCTCATCCCCATCTCCCGTAAAGCAGGTTACTCTGCCTCCCATGGGCAGTCCTTCTTCCAGCACCAAAACGTCCCCCAGCCTGGCTTCAGCTCATTTACCCACTCCAGAGGCACAAAGGTTGCTCAAAGTCACTTCGCAGGACCGGGTGGGGAGCATGGGGGTGAGGAGATGCCCGATTCTTTCTGCAGGGATGCCCCTCCTGCCACGGGCAGCGTGGCTGCTGCAGATAACTGGGAACCCAGCGCTGGAGCCTCCACAGCTCCTTCCAGTGAGCCACGGGCACCTGAAGCCCCAGGAGACAGTCGCTGGGCATGTTGGCCAGCCCATCCACCATCCTCAACCCCAAGGCTGAGACGGGGACCCAGCGTCATTCGGAGCCTCAGCTGGATGAAGGCTCAGCTCCGCCAGTGCATTTAGGTCTGGGAGAGGAGTCGTGGTGAGGAATTTGAGCCTTGGCAGCTGTGGCAGCAACTGTGGTTCCCCTTACGGATGGAGCCCGGCTCCAGTGCCACAGGCAGGGGAGAAGAGGGAGAGTCACCTTTCAACAGCAGCGTCTGGTCCTGCAGCCCCAGCAGAGAGCTCAGGCCTCGGCAGGGAGTCACCTTCCCGTTGTCGGAGGGACAGCCCCTCCGCACCGGGCAACCCTACTGTGAGCTGTACTGGTGGCCCATTGGCGCTTGGCAGCAGTGCTCCCACACCTTGCTTGACCACCTCTGCTTGGTCCCCAGAGCCTCCCGGGTGAGGAAGCCACCTCACCGAAGGAGGAGCAGACCTGGGCTGCGGCCAAGATGGTGCTTCATGCAAATAACCCCCCCAATGCACTTCTAATTGCCTAATCACCCCCTCCGGGGCCAGCAGGGTTTCTCACCGAAGCCAGTGGCCTGGGGGATCAGTGACTGTAATTACTTGGGAACAGCAGTCACACACTAACGAGTTCATTTCCAAAGCAGAGCCCTTCCTGCGCAGTAAAGCCACTTGTGGGCTGGTGAAAGAGACCATCTACAGGGAAATGCCTTGGACGAGCGATGCCGGCCAGCTCTGTCACACAGGCAAAGCCTTGAAGACACTCACATAAATTAAGTCATCCCGCCTACTCTCGCATCACTCTCTGCCTGGTTTTGCACGGTGTGGAAACATCCATCATCGGGAGCCCTGTCATCCCAAGTGACACGTGGCATTTCTGCAGCCACAGTGAGCTGAAGTGACAGTTGTCTGGGGCCATAATGACAAGCTCATGGAGCTCCTCTAGACCAGCAGTCTCTGTTGCCTGCCCCTGGTCCTCCCTGATTTCAGTGATTGTAGGTCAGAGCAAAGACAGATTTTTTTTTTCCCCCTCTTCCCTCCCTCGCTCCCTGCTTGGTAAGACCGACTTGGCTCCCATCCCTGGGGTACCCAGTTGTGGAGGGGGTTCCCATGAGCACCGGTGGACGTCTGCCACCATGTGAGAGTGCCCAGAGGGAGGAGAGACTCGGATATTATGGCACGCAGAAGACGGGGCGGGAGCAGGACTGTGAATGGAGCAGATGCTGGATGTGCCTTGATCCATATGGCCCCTAGCCACCTTTTATTGAGGTCAGCAGCAAAAACTGAGCTAATGGCAGCGGTGCGGGATTTGGTCCTAATGTAACTCCCTTCTTCCCTCTCCATCTTCCTTTCCCCCCCCCCCTTTCTGCTGTTCCAGCCCCGTGTTCCCAGGAATCACCCATCCAGCAGCAGACCCGTCCTGGCACAACAGCAGCCTTGCAAATGGCACAGCAGCCCCCACCACACTCTGTCCTCACTGGCCATATCTCTTCTGCTTCCTCCCAGTGGTAAGGCCGTGGCAGCTGTCAGAAGTTTGGCATAACTTGGCGTGATCCGCTTTGGCTTCCTCCACCGCTTACAGGCGTAATTCAGGACTTGGCACAAATGGGGAAGGGGACAAAGGCAGTCATCTTAGGAGGCTCATCCTGCTGGAGGCAAAACCCAGTCCTCAGGCAGCTCGCGTCCATGCAAGGCTGAGCCCATCCCGGGGATGGAGTCTGGGTGCCCGCAGGGAGCAGCTGGAGCACTCCGGTCCTGTTCCGCCGGCCCTCAGGCTCTCTCCTCACTGGCACAGTTCTGAGTGGTTTTGGTGGTGACCAGGGCTGTGGCCCCCAGCTCGGTGGCAGGCAGTGGGAAGCCATGGTTGCACTCCTTGTGCCGGGGGTACACGGTGGAAAGTAGGACGATGTCGCCGTCAGCATCACCCCGGCAGCACGGCCTCCGCTTTGCCCTGTCTTTCCCAGGCGGTCCCGGCATATTCAGGCCTCCGTTGAGATGCAGGCATGGGGCTGGGGCCAGGGCGGCATCTCCCTCCAGCACGACAAGGTCCCGGCAGCCCGGGCTGGGCAGGGGGCTGGTAGCATCCATGTTTGCTGGGAGGGGGCAAGAAAAGGGAGTTACGGGGCCCCCAAAGCAGGGCCAGGCAGGTCGCAGGGAGAAGGTCCCGTCTCTGGGGACACATCAGGGGGAAGATGGAGCTGGAGCAGGAGGAGCCTGCAAGGTCCCCAGTGAACCTCTCCTGCTGCAGAGCTCCTCCTGCTTACAACTGATAGGGTGTTTTTCCCCCCCAAAAAATAATAGGGAAAGGCAGAAACTTGCACTTCGAGCCCTCTCGCTAAACCCTGCCGACAGCAGAGCAGCCCAGCCCTTGGCAGTTCGCCCTCCCTGACCGCCTCCTGCTTAAAAATAGACTTGTTTACACGCTTCTATGTCAGGCGCGTGCCGCCGGCCCCTGGCCTCCTGCGACGCTCCATGCATCCAGCGCTGCAGTGGTGGGCTTGCCGGGGTGCAGCCCACGGAGACAGGGGGACAGGGACCAGGACATGTGGCAGGGGAGAAGCCGAGGGGTGCCTCTGATGCTCTCCACCACGGCCCAACCTCTCCTGCCACTGGATTTCTCCCTCCTCTCTCGTTCTTGCTATTTTTCCCAGGTGTGTGCATCACAGGCTCTCGCAGCCACACTTGCTTTAGCGGAAAGGCCCCAGATAATGTCCCCCCTGATCTGAGCCACCCGGCCAGCACTGCTGGTGGCATGCGGGCAAGCCAGGGTGCAAGGACCGTCTGCCCCTGGCCCCGCCACCCCCTGAGGGCGACCACCCGGGCGATGGGGCGGTGGTGGGTGCTAGCATCCCCTGGGATGGCCGCTCATGGGGTTCCTGGGGCCACTTACCCCTGCCTGGGGATGGGGAGGGGTGAAGCCAGGAAAGACCCTTTGTGAGAAGAGTGCCCAGGGCTCAGTCGGCACCAGGGCGGGGGTCCCCAGGGGAGGAAACAGCTGCCTGGCCCCTGGCTGATGCCCCAACAAGATGAGCCATCAAAGGCACCGTGGCCTCACCCCTGCTGGAAACATCCCACCAGCAAAGGCTCACCCCTGTCCCTCTTCTCCCAGCCCTATTTTGGGTGCCTTTGGGGATGACTCCATGCACTGCTCCAGCATCCTGCCGACGGGGCTGGCCCTGACACCATCGGGGTCTTTGGGTCGTGTGTTGGAGGGCACCGGGCATCCCGAGTGGGAAAGGTGAGCTGGGTGGTCAGCACTGGACCCTCATTTGCAGCACCATGGGGAGAGGATGCCCACCGCTGTCTCTGCAGCCCCCTCATCCCCCGCTCCATCCACAGCCTTCCGCCTGCCGGGGGAGAGGCTCCTCACCAGCGCTCTGTGCGTGTCCCCCATGGAGAGGGGATGGTGCCGGAAGGTGCTTTGGGCAAGCGAAGGCACAGGGAGACCCAGCAAAGAGAGGGATGGTTCAGCAGGGTCGCGCTGGCAGCCAGCCGCAGGTTCCAGGGGACACCATCACTCGGGGGTGTCTCAGCTGCCCCGGAACGCCCTGGGGTGCCCGAGGAGCCCATATTGAGGTGGAGCAGCTGGCCCCGATGGGGATGTGCCTCAGGGGAGCAGGCAGAGCGATCCCCTCTGCCCTGGGATCCTCAGGGTGCGGTGACAGGGAGATCAAGAAGTGCCCTACCTTCGGCCTCCTTGTCCACCGCCTTCCTCTTCCTCCTCTGCTTCCCCGCCTTGCTGCAGGCCAGGAGGGCCCAGAGAGCGGCCAGAGCCAGGACGAGCCCCACCACCACTGGGACCCCGAAGATGAGGAGGGTGCTGGGCAGGTCTGCTGAGGGGACGGCGGGCGCTAAGGCGGAGGTAGGCTCCATGTGGGCGGGCTCTGCTGTGGGGCGAGACGTGGGCAGCGTCAGGAGGGGCAGAGCTGGGGTGGGGGAAGGAGGGCAGCAGCGTCACCCACCCACCCACCTGGCCACCCTCGGGGCTGCGGCGGCAGGGGAGAAGAGTGGCTCTCTCCCATTGCTACCCACCCACCACCCGCCACAAACCGTCCCCCTGCCTGATGGGACCCTCATCCCACCCGCTGCCGTTCCTGGCTGGTGGGAGATGAGGGCATCCTGCTCTTCCCATGGTCACCTCTGGGGCGGGCTGAGACCCCTGCGCCAGGCTGGATCATCCCTCTTCTCCCTGCACCATGTTCCCCTCGTAGGAACTGTCTGCCCTCTTCCTCTCTCCTCCTGCTCCTCCTCCAGGTGAAGGCAGCACTCTGTCCTCCACCGCCACCTCCACCGCCATCCACAGGAGAAGGTCCCCTCCATCTGCCCACCCCAGGGTGGCCCCAGTCCCCTTGGCCCACCACTGCCAGCCCCTGGGGAGCTCGGTCCCCGGCCGCCCTCGTCCCCTTACTTGTGTTTTCCTTGAACAAGTCAGAGCACTTGACGCAGGACCTGGTCAGGAGGTCGAAGCACTGGGAGGAGAGGCAAGAGGAGGCAGCAGCGGCTTTTGCTGGCGAGGACATGGCGGAGCGGGAGCGAGAGCCCAGCTCCCGCATGGCACGGCGGCTCAGGGGCCGCCCGAGTGTGAAATCGCAGCGCCCCGGGACCCGTGGCAGAGGGAGATACAGTCTGTCAAGCTGCGTCTGGTCCCCTGGGGCTCCTGACGGTCTGCGCTTGCCCCCGGGGCGGATCTTCACTGCGGAGGAGGAGAGCGAGAGCCCGAGCCCTACCCCTGCCTGCCAGTGCAATGCGCCCTCAGACTGCCCCTCTTCTCCAACGCGTGCTCCCGAAATCCCCGCAGCCCCTGGTGTGCCCCAGCCACGCAGCACCCCGTGCCCAGCAGCATGGTGCCCCAGCCTGATGGTGTCACCTCCTCGACCCTCACGCTTCCCCAGCCCACCTGCAGGCTGCTCCTAGCCCAGTGATGTCCCCCAGCCCGCACCCACCCTCGCCGGCCAGCAAAAAGTCTCCTTGGCATCCTCCAGTGCCTACAGGAGGCTTTCCAGTGCCCAGGTCTTTACCAGAACCCATCTCAGGGCCACGGATTTGGTTTGGATGGAAAACATGGAAAAGGACCAGAGGAGAAAAGAGTGCAGGGACACTGAGGTTTCCCCTGTTTAAAGTTCCCACCTCCCCAGGACATGGCCTGTTAGCGATTGCTGTGCAGGCAGACCAACAGGTGTGTGTTCTCCATCCCTACTAATGACAGTGCTCTTCATCACCCTGCTTTCTCCATCCTCTCCCTCCCAGACAGAGACCCATGGCAAGGACCATCCCAGCCCCTTGGCACCACGTCTTACACTCTAGAGTTCAGATCGGGTTGTGCTCCACCCAGGGCATGGGCAAAGCACGTCACACCAAGAAAGTCAAGTCCCCATACCCTTGGAAGGGACTAAAAACACCCTTAATGATCTTAGGTGTTCCTGATCAGGAACAGGAGAAATGTCCTGTTGCCAGTACCCGCAAGGTCAAAGCCTGATGCTTGAGATCTGAAGTGGATAAGTGAAGGATTTCAGTGCTGTACGTGGCTCTTCTCCACCCTTACCAAACAAAAGTCGAATCGCCTTTTTCTTCAACCCGTAGGAAAGAAAGGGACCAGCCATGGTTGCTGGCTTGCTCTCAGCTGAAGGAAGAATCGCAGGAGACCTGCCCTGGCCAAGAGAGCCCTGATGGGGCTTTACTGCTGGAGTCCCATCCTTGCAGCAGCTATGGCCTCCAGGCTCTTTCCAGTGAGGTCTCTGTCACTCGCTGTCCTGGACAGAGGCTGGGAGGAGAGGAGGAGAAAAGCCAGAGGACACTCTGGCTTGAGGTGACAGAGTACCAGGTGTCCCCACTGGGCAACGGAGCTCCTCTGAGACCTGCCAGAGGACTTGGTCCCTGGATGTGCCTGCCTCTCTCCAATGCCTTTTGGGCAAGCTGAGCCCATAGCCCCCTCACCCCACCCTCTGAATCCCTGTGTGGGATGTAGGCACCATCTCCCCTCACTAGGTTGCATCCCAAGAGCGGCTCTCCAGCACCGCATGCCCCACAGGGCAGGAGCTGCCCCACGACAGGGTCCTCCCGGCACCCTGTCCGTGTCCCCCTCCCTGCCAGCAGCGTTGCCTGAGGGTGGCTTGCACCAGCGCAGCACTGAAGCGGCCCCAGCACCGTCTCAGCCCTCCCTGCTGGGCACCGCGGGGCTCTGGGTGAGTGAAAGTCCCGATCAAAACCAGTTGCTGCCCACCACGCCTGCCGCAATTTCACTTCCCTTTCCAGCCGGCGTGCCCAGCCGCTCGCTCCCTCGCCCCTCACATGTGAGCACGGGGAGCACCCTGCCCGGATGGCCATGCCAAGCTGGGGGGCTGTGGGCTTCGAGGAGGAGCTGCGAGAGCCCCGCCGCCATTCCTGTGCCCGTGACTCAGTTGTTCCCCCACCGTCCTAGTCAAACTCCCCGGGTGAGCAGGGCCACGCTAAGCACTTCCCTCTCTCGGTGCGGCCCTGAGCTCTGAAGCCACGAGCTGCATGGCCAGCTTGGCCGCCCTGTTTGTGGTGAGCAGGCTGCACTCGCCCCTGCGCAGGGTCCCGTGGGGAGAGGACATCTCTCCATATCCCACCTCGCCCAGCTCACCACCTCGTGTGCGGCCGGGCGAGGAGCAGGGCTGTGGTGCAAGCACGGGGAGCAGGAGGGGCGAGTGTCCAGTGGCAGGGTGCACCAGGAGCATTTCCATGGGGTCAGAAAGCCACAGCAGGGAGGGCGGAGGGGTCGGGAGAAAAGCTCTGGCTCACTCCAGGCCACGTCTGAGCTCCACAGCGGAGACCCCTGGGGTGGAGAGGGCACACAGAGGGCCCGCTGTCCCTGGCAAGGCAGCTTGCAGAAGCATAATGGTAGGGACTAGCAGGCAGAAAACATCTTGCCTTGTGGACTGGTGGGGCTGGAGCTGCGCACGCAGGCAGAGGACCCCCACAACACAGCCAGAGCTCTGTCAGGACACCCGCCGCTGAAACAGCTCCCTGCTCCAAAGGCTTTGCTGTTCCTCTTGCCCTGGGGTGTTTCCACCTGCTGGTCTCCTTTTCCCAAAGGGGGATGCTCCTCCATCATCCCCCTCTCGCCCTCCCCCATGAAATCCCCCCTCTGTGCTGCCCCCACATCAGTCATCTCTCGGCGACCCCCAGCCCCTACTCCTGTGGGTCCCGCTGCAGCTCTGTCACCCTGCTCCTTTCCCTCCCCTCCCTGCTTGGCTTAACACAGGGGAGGGGACGTGGGTCCTTGCATCTGCTGTACCACGCTTACAGATTAACTCTGTGACCCCTCCAGTCAAATATACGCACCAGGGAAAGCCCGGCCCGAGGTACCTACATGTTGCTTTTGATGTGGAGGGCGAGGTTTACAGTAGAGCTCAGGAGCTGACGGCTCCCGTTTCTGTACCTGGAGTGAAAACGCGAAGCTGTGAAGGCATGGTGGGAAGCCCGGGGATGGCAGCCGTGATGTCCTCCTGCAAGTAAAATGCTCCCAGGTCCTGCTACATGGAAGGATGTTGCAGCTTCATCGCCACGGTTGCTCTTACCTTATTCCCTCCCATTTTCTAAGCCATCTTTATCCCCCTTTACAAGCTCTTTCACACTCCTTTCCCAGTTTGTCCGCTTCCTCCTGGGCCAAGAAAATTATGGTTGAATTCACACATGATAACGCTTACTCACGGAGAAAAATCACCGCTGACTTCCCCAGCAGCGCTCGCACGTGCGCCTGCTCGCCAGTGCGGCCCAGGCTGCCCAGCCGGCTCCGGGCGTCAGCTGTCCCCCTCTTCATCTCCCCCATCTTTGCCTCCCCTGCCCTTCGTAACAGCTGTTCATCGTTTTCAGAGCAGCAAAAGTTAAAGCTTGGTGAGTAGCTTGAACTGTTCGCATCTAAGAGCTGAATACACTAGATAATAGCACAAATGCATAATTAAAGAGCAGAAAAAATGACTCACTGGATAAGGAAACGTGCTTTTCTTATCTTCTCTGCAGAGAAACGAAAGTCCCAGGAGCCTGGGACTCCGGCTAACTAAGTGGTTTTATTAAACAAATAAACCAGCAAAGATATCAAACGAGCTATTTAAAAATTATGTCTCGATCCTGGAGTCGGAGAGCTGGATTTCCAGTGCTGTTTGCTCCAACCGCACACTGGGAGGGCTGGCTGTGACCGAAGTCAGCTGCTGGGATCCCTGCGGGTTTCCCAGCAAGGGACAGGGCAGTGCCGGTGGTCCCGGGAGCGGGGAGGGACGGTGACGTCCTGCGAGTGTGAGTGCACACATGAGTGACGGGACTTGTGTCAGCGGCTCCTCTGGCGTCAGGGATGGGTGAAGTGACTCACGCACGCATTGCAGAACCGCCCGCAGCAGAAAATATCCACCGAAAGTTCACCTTGTGCTCGTGTGCACCGGAAACCCGAAGGCACGTTGATCAGAGAAGCCGCGAGGTGTTTATCAAGCAGACCCAGTTACCTCAGGACAAACCTCTGACAAGATGCACCCAACGCCCTGGCAGCGCGTCGGCGCAGCCCCGTGTCTGCTCCACGTCTAGGTGGTGCGGCTGGAAGGCTTCGGTTGGAGCCAACCGCCGAAGCACGTTCGGCACCTCACCCCTATGGCCCTTCTTCCCGGTGCCTCTGCGCCAGCTGGTGGGAAGCACGCTCCCCCCCGAAAGGTCCCACTGTGGTTCTTGGGAGCCAGCTTCTTCAGCACAAACCTCTTCCTTGGCATCTGCCAGGATGCCCCAGCATGGCCCAGCGTCCCGGCTTTGCTCTGCCTGCTCAACGACAGCCAGGCTTTGGGACAAAATCTGGGAAGATTTTAGGAATAGGATGGGAAAATGAAGGCTTCAATAGATTCATCAACACCCTAAACCCAGACCCCTCCATAGGCACTCTCCTTCTTACCAAGGGTTTTCGCAGCACTGCTCAGCCACCTGCACGGGGAGTTTGGCGTGGGGCAGTGCTCCAGTGGCACCGGCTCTGCTGGACTTTGTTTGTCTCCTCCCCTTCTTGTTTCAAAACCGCTGGAGATGTGCTTGTCCATGACGTTACGGAAAAACAAGCAGGTGTCCTTGGCTCCCTCTGCAAGCAGACCTGGACCCCTCCACGGGTGATGCTGAGCACCCAAATTAGGCTTCCACGCTAGGCTGCCCTTTGAAGACCCCTCCAGGGTTACAGAGGGAGGGCGGTGGCTCAGCCTTTCCCTGGGCTCAAGCTCCCTCTGCCCATTCCCCCTCCCTGACCCGGAGACCCCAGGACGGACACAGCAGCACTGAGGACGTGGGGGACTCCCCCCTCCTCAATCCTGCCCTGGGGGCAGCTGAGCCCTCCACCTCCCCTCCCAGGAGCAGGCAGCATGCTGGCTGCTTTTGCTGCTCTGCATGGCGTGGTGGGACTCTCCTGGAGAGGTCTGGGTCCCCGGATGCTGCCCCGGCTCTCAGAGCCCCTCCGCATCATGACCGACATACCGTCGCTGGAGCCTGGCGCTTGCACCTGGGCGTCCCCGCGAGCAAATGCTGAGCGATCCCCCTGCCCGCTCCCCTGCAGCGGGGATGCTGCCCCCATCCCCATCCCGAGCACGGGTGGGAGCTGGCACCGACCCCCTCGGCCGGGCAGGGGGAGGCCAAATGCCCCCCCAGCTTCACCTGTGGCCGGTTCGGGAGCGGGGCAGCACCTCCAGGACCGAAACAGAAACCAGTGGCTGCGGGCGACGCGCTGCCGCCCTGCCAACCTCCGAGCAGGTGGGTTCAGTCGGTTCAGGCGTACGGACACTGGGGCAGAAACTGACCCGCTGCTGCGCGCTCAGGGCACGGATCTCCAGCAGACAACTCCAGAGCCAAAGCCCAAGCCCACTGAAGGCGAGGGGCTGCTGCCCTTCGAGCTCCTGCCCTTTGCAATGTGCTCCAGCAGCAAGGGGCAGGAAACCGCTTCGGTCAGCCTGGAAGTCAAAACTAAACTAAGCGGCCCCGGCTGCATTTTGCATACCGCTTCGTTACGATGAACTGCTCACAGGAGAGCTGCAGCTCCAGCTCACGCACAGGAACCGTTTGGTGAACACGTTTGAACGAGAAGGCAACCTGAGAAAATACAAACGATTCCAACACACAACAAGTGTTTTTTCTGATCACTCTGATTTGTAGCAATTTATTCTGCCGCCTGCTGTGCAGCTCCCCCCCCTTTCCCATGCACAGTAACACCCCCCCACCCCCCACGATCGCAGCCCAGCCCCAGCACGGCTGCTCCGCAGCCACACTCCTCAGCGCTGGCCACGGGAGCCATACTGATGGGGATGCTCAAAACCAGCATCATGCCTGGATAACTTAAAGTACAGCTCAAACGGGGAACAGAACACACCAAAAAAAACCCCAAAACTCCAGTTGCACCTGCGGATTGCCACTGCCTAAGAAGGAGGCAGGGCATGGGAGGTTGCGTGGTTTCCAGTACTAACCACGGCTCCAGAAATGGGTCCCTGAGCTGGCTTCTGTGGCTGCCCTGCAGCCTCCCAGCACCCCGGGCCCGTGCAGAGGCAGGAGGTGCGAGGCCAGCCCCCGTAACTCCCACCACCAGCGAGCTCTGACCTCTCCGCCTGTCACCGCCGGACGATGTCCCGCGAGCAGCTGACCCGAGGGAGCACAGGATTTTTGACTGCGGGCTGCTTGGCCGGTCAGGTTCCAAACTCAAGCTGGTTTCAGCCCCGCAGCACTGAGAGGGACGGCAGTGCTACAGGAGGAACGAGTGTCACATGTGTGGACATGAGCGCAGCCACAACCCGGGATAAGCAGCAGCAAGGCAGCGCGTTCCCGCTGAGCTGACGCGGGCCCCGCGGCCGGCTGGTTGCCTCCGGCAGCGAGCTCGTCACCGCCATGCTGCTGGCTGCCAGGCTCCGGCTGACAGCCTCCCCTCTCCTCCCTCTCCAGTCGAAGCACCTTCACGCCGACAGCATTTCGTCAGCCAGTCCCTCCACACCGTTTGCTGGCTTCTCACGGAGCTTTGGGTACCAGCCCGGTGTAAAAAGGCCACAGTGATTGCATCTGGGCAGGGTCGAGTGCAGAATAACGTTATGAATGGCTGTGTTAAGGACGCAATGCAGGAGGGAGCTGACAGGCGGATTTGGCCCGCACCCCTTCTCTCCTGGCCGGCATCTGGGCACGATGCCTCGGCCGGCCTGCCAAAGCCCAGAGAAGCAACAGGAGAGCGATGCACTGGGTGGCGAAGGAGAGGAAGGCGAGGATGAGGTGCTGCTGCGGATGCAGGGCTGGGGAGGCGGAGAGGGACTGCCAGCAGCCCTGTGCCGTGCTCACCCCCTGCTCTCCGAGGGTCAAGCGGGCGAAGCCCAGAGATTCCCTTGCAAAGGGACGGTTCTCCCCACAGCTCGCAGGGACTTCCCCTGTAACAGCCCCACAGACTTCCGAGCCTCCGGCGCCTCAGAGGCTCTGGCTAGAAGAAGGATGAGTTGCACGGGCTTGTGCAGGGAGGGACTTGCCTTCCTGCTCCTCGCTGCACCCACCGTGCCAGAGGGCTGGACCACCAGAGGATGCAGGCAGGCTTCTGAGGAACCGTGCGGCAACGTGGCACCTCCCATCACCCAACCTAAAAACACCCATTAGGCACTGAGGGCAGATACAGCTTTGTACCCCCCAACAATCTTGTCTCTAAGCTAGATAACTAGGGCTGTAAATCCCTGGTGATAATCACAGACACCATGCCTGCGAGCTCTCCCCCGGACCATTCATTTGGCTTGACGATGCTTTAAAGAGACATCTAATGAGGATAATCTGATTCAAATCCCCTCTGCTTTTGGGCAGCAGAGCAATTCAGTCCCCCTCAAACTCCTTCTTCCTCCATGACTGTCTTCATTTCCCCTTCTCATATGAATCACTCTGGGGTTTCCTTTGCTTTTTGCATTACTGCTTTGATTCTTTGATATGACCACTGCAATCAAGACTCACTCCCTTTAGAGCCTAATTAGCAAGAAATGAGATTCACTTTTTGCTCATAGCCTCGTGGTAATAGGATGCAGACCTATGCTTCAGCTCTCACTTCGGGTGCAGGGAACTTCGCAGCCTGCTTAAAAAATTCCCTCTTTACCTGATTCAATCAGAACCACTTACGGGAGATCTGCACACATTTCAAGCTTGGCAAGAGAGTCAAGCTTTGGGAAGGGGGGGAAGGTCTCAATCACACTCAGCTTTCAGTGCAGAGCAGATGGTGAACGTACCCACTATATAATTTATAGGACACCATCACTACGTATTAGTCCCATGCAGTGGCTGAGCTCAGCCAAGCCACGGCTCACGCACACGCAGAGGGGACTCGTGCAGGTGATGCTCCACGTGCAACCTGGGCAAGAGGGAAGAGCCAGGGTCTGGAGAAAGCAGACGCTTCACGTTTCATCTCCTTCATATCACAGAGCAGAGGACGTGGCGCAGCAGCCCCGGCCCTGGAGGGGTTTCCTCTTCCCCAGGGGCCGGGCAAACACTTCCCAGCCCGCAAACTTGTGCTCGAACTAGGTCAGTATCATGCAACATCTGCGCACAAGCAACTCCCCTTCCCTTCCCCAGGAGCAGCATGCAGCAGCACGATGGATGCCAGGGCAGCCCAAGGCCAGGTGTTGGGATTTGTTTGCGCTTCTTCAGGCCCACCATGCCGTGCCAGCACGGCTTGGTGCGCAGCTCGCTGGGGTTCACAAAGCCCGAGGGGGATGGGCACCACCACCACAGCTCTATGTCCACGGTCCGTAAGCCTCCCTGCCCCTGCCTCCCACCCAGACACACATGCCCACCGCTCAGCATGGCCAAGCAGGGATGCCAGGGAGGTGTTAAGGACTTGCAGGTGAGAACAGGCGGGAGGGAATTGCTCAGGATGGCCCAATTGGGTTATAGTGAAGGAGCAACAGGACGGAAAAGGTTAACAGGGAACACCAGGTAGTACAAACAGCCCCTGCAGAGCAAGGTGAAGGCAACTTCAGCCTCGTCTCTACGGCAGCAGAGCTTTCAGCCCTCTGCATGGCTAAAAGAGGAGCCCTTACAGGTGCCCGGTGTGCAGGCACAGAGCAACGCTGTGCTGTCCCAGGGCTTCCCCAGCTCCAAAGCCTTTGATCCTCTGCTGCTCGGCATAACAGCACGAGGCACTGAGTCACCCCTCAGCCCCACAGGGGGACGAGGATTAATTAGTTGGCGCTGGCACATTGCTTTGAAGAGAGGTGCTCCACTGCAGCACGAGCCACAGGTTGCTACGTACCGAGCTGAGTCAAATGCAGCCCTGGCTTCACATCTGTCAGCTCTGGGAGAGCAAGAGAAGGAAACACAGCAGTGAGGGGGGGGGAAATGAACATTCACACTGGGGCGATGCCAACGCTGCCGTCAAACCCAGGAGAGCGGCCAGCACAGAGGTTCAGGAGAGCTTTGAGCTGACCAGTGCAGACAGCGACCGTGCCTCAAGGACTGCCAACCCTCAGCAAGCACCCGGCGTGTTTTGCTAGCCCAAGCACTGCAATGGCAGAGCCAGCGGGGTGGGAGCAAGGCAGGCCCAGCCGCAGCACAGCCCCGTCACCCTGTCACCACAGGGTGGGCAGGTGGTGGGACCACAGGGCTTCGGTGGCGAGACGGGAAGGGACAACTCTTCACACCGCCAGAGACGGGGAAGCCTCCTTAGCGTGTTTCATGCTGGCTGAGCTTCTTACATCTTTCCAGGTGGTCGCCGCTGTGCCTCTGCCTTGATCCAGCAGGCAGAGAGCTCTAGAGCACGGGTGCTTCAGCTGGCCGTGGCATAGCTTGTGGCAGGATCTGCAGGACAGAGCGGCCGCTGCACACGGGGGCCAGGTTTCCCAAGGGGAACTGGCTTCTCTCTTTGTTTTTGTCCTCACCCCACCTCAGTGCTCCTTCCCGTGACGCAGAGAGCCCCCGGGGCTCTCGCACCCAGCCTGCAGCTGCACCTGGGCCGGCGGCGAGGAGGCAGCCCGCGCGTATGTAAAACACAGGCTCTCTTTCACACGCTGCTGGCTTCCCTCGGCGAAGGCGGGGGGACAGTCACGGTGCCTTTCCCAGCGCCTTGCAGATCGCCCCACAGCACAGCCAGCTCGAGGGGGATGAGGGACGCCAGCAGCACGGCACGCATCCGCTCCAGCAGAAGGAGCCCGCACTACTTGGCTGCCAAGGAGTCGGAGCAGGTCACATCACCGTCGAGCCCCCCGCGCCCAGCCTCTCCTGCGTACCAGTTCTTCACAGGCAAGATGGCCCCTTCTGCGGAGGGCCGGCCCGAGGGGATGCCATCCTGCCAAGCATCGCTGTGCCATATTAATATTTAACAGCAAGGAAGAGATCCAGAGACTTTGATTTCTCCCACCAGCCGATTCAAGGGTAATTGAACTGTGCAGGGAATTTCAGCGTTTCCGAGGGTGGTTGTGTTCCAGTTCACAACAAAACCCAGCTATGCTGCAGTGCCTTACGAGGAGGGTCGCAGCCCAGTTTCAGGCAGCCTCCCTGCCCGCAGCAGAGTCAGGCAGGTAAGCAGCTCAAAACACGGCCCATCTCAGGAGGTGCCTGGCAGGCAGGTCCCACCAAACCCTCTTCCCCAAGAACTTAGGTAAAAAAAAAAAAAAATCAAACACCAGCAATTAGGAAAAAACTATTCCTTCTGAATGTTTCCACCCAGTTCCAGATTTGTGACCCCAAAGCAATGTCAGTTTGCCCTCCTCATGCTCCTCCAGCAGAGGCAGCTCCTGCTGTAGAGGCAGAGCAAGCGAGGCACAGTGAATTTGAACACACGTGCCCAGGGTCACACAAGAAATCAGCCATGGAGGCGAAACCAGCCCAGTGTTTCTGGCTCCCAGCTCTGCGCTGTGCCAGCTATTGCTTTCTCTTGCATATAAATCACTTTTCCCCACCAGCGAAGGACAGCTGGTCACTGAATGGAAAGTGGCAGTTTTTCGGCAGCCCACAGCAACACCGCACACCAGCTTAGGGTGGGAAGTGGAGAACACTCTCAGCGTGCAGAGGAGACTGCCAGGGGATCTGGGCCAGCTGAACGGAGACAGAGCAGCTGGAATCTGGCCAGAGCAAAGCCCAGTACTCCTGCAAAATCAAGACAAGTTAAAAAAACTCCACAGAAGAAAGTATCGCTTGCTTTTGCCAGCAGAGCAGGCATCCTCTGCTACGGCTCTGCAGGTCAGCTCCAGGCAGCAGAGCAGAGAAGTCCCTTCCCGACCACTGTCCACAGCAGCAGTGGACATGATGAGAGCTACCAAGCAGCTCTTATAGAGCAACCACAGGTGCTGAGCACGACCACTGACCTAACCCAGCCAGCCGCTTCAAACTACAGGTCGGAAAGAAGAGACATCCAGTTTCAACCAATCCCCAAAGCAAATATTAGAGGTGGCCTTGAATCTAAACCTCCACCACCAGTTTCAAGGTTTGGAGGGACAGATAAATCCCCAGAGCTGGATTTATCTCTGATCTTTGTTCCAGGACAGAGAGATCTTTTACTATAGGCCCCCTATCAGTACACACTCTCTCTCTCCTGTTAGTAGAGTCCGAGCATATCACGTCTTCTCACGCTTAAAAGTTGGTCTGGTTTAACTGCTGGTGTAGCAAAGCCAGGGAAAAAACAAAAGCCCCAAGCTTCCCTTGGAAAACCTGGGCTGAGAGAGAGCTATAACCCCAACAGGCAACGCTAACCAAGCTGATATGTGCTAAAATCTCTCGCAGAGCACCTCCATGAGCCACTCAGCCAGCAGGCTGAGGGTACAAAATCTTCTTCACAGGACTGGACTGGAGACAAAATCCTGTGGGTCAAACAGCCACAGCAGGAGAGACTCTATTACAGCCTCGTCCAGTTCCACGCAGAAAAAAAAACCCCACACCGCATGACCAAAGCTTACACCAGTGCAACTTGTGCAAGGTCTTCTATACTAATTAAAACACTTCTACACTGATTTTGCTGACAAAAAACACATCCACAAACTGAAAGAGTCAAACCAGCAATGCTCATGGGTACTTTTGCCATGGGGGGGAGGAATTTCTTGTTGTAAACCTGCACAGAGACAGGGAACTAAGGCAACAGAGCGCGGAAGAGAAAACAAGTAACTCCAAAATATTTCTGTTCGTTTAGGTTTCAGCCAGCTTGGCAAGCTCTTTCACGATGTTTAAACACAACAGAACCTGAGTCACTAGCCTCAATTCAGCTTCAGGCCTCCCATGCCTCTGATCCCAATCCAAGTACTACTTACACAAGACCTTTATCAAACATTAGCCCTGGCTATTCCATCCAGATGAAAGATATCCTCAGCTGCCGTGTCTTCTCTGGTAGGGGCAGTGTTATGGCCTGTCTAAACTAATAGCTGACAGTTCCTAGAGATATTTACGTAGTTGAAGCTGTAGCTTTAGATGTGTCCCAACTACTTTCATTTGTAAAACATGATGGACCTGAGACACAGTGTCACATTCTTAGATACGCTCCACTTCCCTTGCCAGTTCTAGTAAAGACTTTTTCCTAAGATAAAGAAAAATATTTGCCCCAAGGTGAAGCGAGATGCTGCTCTTAAGGAACTAGATTTTACTTTGTATCAGCTGGGATTTGGCCACCTGTAGGAAGTACAAACAGCATCTTACTTCTTTGAAAGCAGTAGCAGGAAAGAAATACCGCATCTGAAACACGGCAGTGGAAAAAAACCCTGTGTTTGAAGGTGCAGGAACGGACACGAGCACGTGTGGGTGGCTACAAAGCATTCTGGGGTAGCCAAAGAAAGTTTCGCTTTCACCAGTTAAGAAAGCACAGCAAAATCACTCTTGAGGCCAAAGGGATTCTACCCGAGTCCAATAGTTATTAGCGGCAACTGGAGAGTGACCTCGGAGACGGAAGAGTCTCCTTACCTTACAGCAGCTGCGGAGGACACGAAAGAATGGCTCATTTCTTGCTGCAGCCCTTCCTTCCCTCCCCCAGACTGCACCTGCACATCAAGAGCAAATCGAAACCAGTCTATTCTAAACCATGCTCTCATTTATTTTGAGGGACCCACAGAGAGAGCGAGGCTGCAACAGCATAGCCAACAGGGAAACCCATTTCTGAGCATGGTTGCCCCTCTCCGGTGGCAAACTCCCGGCTAGTACCTTCAGGATCACAAAGCTAGTGGAAAGTAGGGCAGGCCCATTAAGCTCCCAATCCTTCTTACGTGGCCAGGAGAGTTTGCACATCTTTCTCCTCTGGGTTTTAGCCAGAGTCCAGCCCTTTTGGGCACCATAACACAGCTGAATGGTTTAGCTCCTTTTGTTCCAGCTGACAAACAACTCATCCCTCCCCTGCCAGCAACAATAGGACTGGAGCTAGGATTTGTGTGTCCTCTGAGCAAGGATACAGGCTTTGTGCCTTGCTGAGCTGTCTTTGCAAGGACTGCCAACACTCACAGCTGATTAAGCCTGCAGTGCTGCGTTCTGCTTTTTCCTGCTCACAGACAGATGTCAGGAACAAGCTAAGCGAAACAGCACACACAGCTAGAGCTCTGCACCTAGAAACGTTAAAGCAGACTATTAGGGATTAAATAAATTAAACCAGAGGGGAGCTTCACACATTCTCTCTAGACTTCATTTCTACCTGGCATGCAATTCTGGGTAAGAAACACCCCAGCCTTTCAAGAAACACTGCACTCCGGAAGGTGGTTCAACTCAGCGTACAGAAGGATTGCATTTGGAAAGCTTCTGCCACCACCACCTGGCTGAAATCGTGACTGCAGCCCACAAAATAAAGAAGTTCATACAGCCAGCAAGGACCAGCCTCGCAGCCAGGACAAACCAGGGCAAGCACTCATACATTTTAGAGCCCATGCCACAAACCTAAACAAAGAGCATACAACTAATTATTAAATATTATACATTTTATTAACTTAAAACTCCAAAACACACTATTGACTTGCAGTTAGAGTAAGGCACGAATTACTGCTGATAAGAACCTACTAGTTAAGGGGTTATACACAGCATATGCCCACCTTGCAAGAGACAACATGTGTTTTCTGTATGTTGCTATAGTCCAGGCTGTGTTTCACCTCTGGTCAGCCCCGGAGCGCAGAGCCTCAGCCCTACGGCTGCTGGCAGGACAAGTGCAGTCCTGCAGCTCTCTGGAGCTGAACTGCCCAATTTGCAGAGGCTTGCTGGAGGGCCAGCAACATCACCTCATCTTAGATTTGGCTCTTTGAGAGCACGAGAGAGAGAAAAGCTATTCTATGGCTCTCTACTTTGAGAGTGAAGATTGATTTCCACTATTGGCTGCATGTTTCTCCTCCTGTGGTCTGCCTGCCGTGGCTGTAACACACTAAGTGCTGCTACACTCTCAGTTACAGCCCCTTCACCTCTTCATTTCTTGACTCGGAGAAGGTTTGACCTCTCTGGAGGATTATTTCTTGGTCTGCGGGAAATGACTTGCAGCAGAGCAGTCCACAGCTGTCCAAATCACGAGCAAAGACTAGGGTTGCTTGTAACCCTGGCCTTGAGAAATGGAGCCTTTTTCTTTAAAGATCTAAAAGAAAGCTAAGGTGCTAGATCATCTTCCTTAAGTCCTTTCCTCCTCAGTTAGGTACCAGGCGTGAAAATACTGAGCCCTTCACTGGGCAGATGCTCACACAGCTGGATCATTAACTGCCAATTGCAGTCTACCTAGAAGCTGCAGGACAGCCTTCCTTCCCCATTATTCTCTTGGAGTGGAGACAAAACTTGTCAGCAAGGTTTGACATTAGCCCAAGGTGCCATATTTCAACTGAAAGGAAGCAGGAGCCTGCTGCCTCTTCTCTAGTACTTCAGGAACTAAGACAGTCAACCATGACACACGGCATTTGCGATAGCAGCCTCTTCTTCTGGTATTCTCTCAGTAAAACACGTGGCTCCTGGCCATTGGCAAAGTGGGTGAAACTCAAACTTGGTCATGAAATGCAATTCAGATGTAACAACGGATAGAAATCCCCAGTTCAAACTGCCCTCTCCACTGCACCATCCACTGAACAGGAATCCAGCTTTTCTAGAGAGATTAGCAACTAGGAACAGTTCTGGGTGAGTGGTCATGACAAGTCAGGCAAAAAACCTTCCCAATGTGATTCCAACTGCAACAGCTTGAATGCCTGAAGTGAGAATACTGATGAATGTTGCTGAATTCTCACAATGAGAAGCTAGTCATCAGCAGAGTTCCTCATCAGTGAGCCAAAGGACAAGGCAGAAACTCCTGGTACATGACCGGCACAGATCTGTAACATCCGGAGAAGTCGCTGAGCGGTGGCAACTCGTACCCCTTCCAACTGGAAACAAAAATGGAGAAGTTATTTAATCAACAGAAAAGAAGAAAAGCAGTATTAAGCTGTGCTAAAAGAAAGAACCAGGGCAGGTGTTGAATATGGTTCAGAGCAGCTAGCTACAGAAAACCCCAAACAGGCCCATTTACTCCCCTAACATGAAGGAAGGTACAGCGTTGTCAGCCGAGAACCCGGAGGGGCTTGCCAAAGGCACAGATACTGCCTGCTGGTGGGGAAGCGGTCTCTGAGGGTGGTACGATGAGTACACAGAAAAGTGAAGTGTGCTACCACTGAATGCCAAACTCTCCCTTCCAGCCTTTCAGGCCAAGCAGGTAATTGGACAGAGCGGCATATCAGACGGCAAAACAGCCTGCGAAGCAACAAAGCCTGGCCAACAGGAAGCATTACGTGGGCAAGAGAGTCACATGGCAAACCACAGCTCAGGGGCTCCCAGGAAGAGAAAATGCCTCAAGAAACAAGTGCACCAAGGCTTTGCATATCAGAGAAGCCTTTGTGAAATTAGACTTGGCTTCCTGAGGCTTTGAAGCAGCACAGGAAGGAGTGGTTAATCTAGAAGACTCACTTCAAGGACAGTCAGACTCTCGTACCTCTACTGTTCTCGTAGGAAGAGTCTGGTCTCTGGCACTTCCGCAAGACAGTAGCGTACATACACATATTTATTACTAATCTATGATATTCCTAAGAATCAGAGAGCAGTGGAATTCACAGATCCCTTCAGCCACCAAATAAGCACCTTACCTCCAGCTCACAGAACAGCACAGGACTGCGGTAGACTTCTCCCAGTTTCCAGATGGCATTCATCTCTACGCTGCAGTAATTCACCCTGCCAACTTCAGAAAAAGTTTTCCCACATTACAAGCCCCGTAATCAACATTCAGTGAAGAAAAGTATCAGGAAATTCCGCATCCACACAATGATCCAGAGCTAATTTTGAGAGCACCATAGCAGGCAAGGCAACAGTGAGCAGTAAAAACAGAACAGTACAAGATTTGCAAAGGAATTAGCACAGAGGTCTTTCATAATACCGACAGCAGGAATAGTATCGCCACATTACCGAGTACTGTAACACTAACATTTTGGATAAGGGATCAATACACTATCAGCACGGGCAGAATCTTCCACTCACTAATCAGAAGCCTCCCAGCTCATGTGGCACCACAGGGTGATCATGTCTCTGAGGAATTCACTCCTGTAGGAGAGCCATAGCACAGGACAATGCTAAGACTCTTTCTCACCCCAGAGTTAGGTCTCCTGATCTCTAAACTCCAGGAACACAGCACCTCTGTTCCAACACTGAGCAGTATGGTCTGGCCCCTTCAGTTCCTCAGAACTGAAGTAGAGAGGATATGCAACAAAGCACCCTCTGCGCTGGAGGCAGGGGGAGAGAGGGAGAGAAAGATTAGAGGCACAACCGGGCCAGACAGTACACAGCAGGGACACCAGTCTTGTATTAAAACTATACTTAATAGTTTAGTAGCTCATCCATTTAGATTCATCTTATTACCACAGTATCATATGCTCCTCCCTGCTCATTAAGATTACCATTAAGAGAGATCTGCGAGAGCACACAGAACAGACTTCTGCAGTGCCACAGGAAAAAAAATAAAAATCCATCACACAAATCATATTCAGGGATTAGTGACAGAGAAGAGAGGCCTGACTGGCAAAAAAAAACAAAAACAAAAAGGAAAGAGCAAGTGAGCATGAGAGAACTGTGTTTTATGCAATAAAACAATAAAAAAAAAGCAGATGAGTTCAGATATAATTTAAACAAAGTTTTCAACAAAGCCACCGGTCTCCTTTGCTTTGTTTCAAGTTAAGTCACTGCCTTGTTTTAAGGAAAACAACAGTCAGTTGTGTTGCTTGGAGAGGAGGAAGAGGGCAGATGCCATACGTACCCCCAGTGACAAGAAAGCACACTTTCCCCAGGAAGAAGCTGGCATCCACATAAGCTAGGGAAGCTTCGACATTCTTCAAGCTGTCAGAAAAGCACAGACAATCCAGTTGGACAGGGAGGTAAAACCAGTGCAGCATAAGAACAAAGGGAATAACTTTCAGAACAATCAGAAAACCAATGATGTTAACATCTGCCGATCTGTGAGCCGGCAGAGTCATGCTCTATGCTAAAAGCATGGCAGCAGGGACCTCTGTAATACCCACAGCTGTTTAATAATCCATAACATGTCCTTTCTACCCAAGACTCAGCAGTTAGACTTAGTTTGAATGGTGTCCTCCATGATTCGCGGACACTAAGCATCCAAATTCATTAACATCCAACGAGACTTCAGCACCACTTCAGCTCTTTCAGAAGAGATAGCCCACACATTTCTGCAGCACCATCTGTGCTGGAAGTATGCAGCTGGGCCTGTCATTTTTGGTAAATGAGAGCCCAGGATCATCAGTCACAAGTTAAGTAATAAAATGCCGACTTTTGTGTGTTAGCAAGTCTTTACTTACGGCCTGGGGACACAAATATCATTTCTATAAAGATGAGCACAAGATGAGAGAAAAGGGATCAATCCCTGCAGACCTTTCTCTTTTGCCTAGAGACATTCGAGGTGCTGATCCCACTGGACCAGCAGTACCCGTGAACTGGGGACACAGACGCAGCAGCTGGCTGGTTATTAGGTAGCACTGCCCAGCACGCATCAGCCGTCTGCGTATTACAGAACTTAACAGCACCACCATTGTTTCCATCTAATTTTACAGACAACGTCTTTCCAAAGCTCAGTTCATATCATCACATATCTGGATCCAGGCACGAATTCCACCTTCTCTGCTACGGCAACTTAGTGCACAACAGGGGCGTGTTCTCGGACACAGCAGTTCAGTTCTCATCCACTGCTGGAGGCCAGAAAACCACCGTATACATTACTGAGCTGTTACACCACAGCAGCTCTTGGGTTTGAAATCCACTACTCAGCAATTCTGACACACTAAAAATGTGGATTTAGCCAGCAATCCAGGAAAGAATATCAGTTTCACCCCCTCATATTTTTGCCCTTCTTTTACCTGTACTTGCTCTTGATGTCAATCATAAACGCAATCAGGTCTATCCTGGGCCGAAGGTGATCTCTCTCTGAAGGTAAGGGGAGGGATGTAGCAAGGTGACTGAAAAGCAATAAATTTTCCAGTTTAACTAAATAACTTGGCAAGGCAGCATCCACTTAACCATAACCACATAAACCATTGCAGTTCACCATGTAGCAAGTTATCAGGAAGCCTGCTAATCACTAAATACATAGGCACTGAAGAGAGACTGTGATTCTTGAAGTGGTATTCTCCTATCTTAAGCCTACTCATAGCTGCTGACAGCCACAACGATACTTGCTAGACAGGGTGGTTTATAATGGGAGGCTTATTAGAGCATAACAAGACTCACAGAAACATTTTCTCCCCACGGCTCTGCATGGCAGTCATTTTATTTATTTAATTGTTAAGAAGAGTCCTTTCTAATAAAGCAAACCCCAATGCTTTACTGGTATATTTTGCTGCCAAGTTCTAGTTAAAATGTGTCAGTGCTTTCCCGTCACATTGTGGGGACGCTGCTCATTCCGGAGAGGCCACCTGCTCAGGCGCCCGCGCTACAGAAAGTTCTGCTGTATTCGCAAAACCTTAAACCAGAAGTTTATCACTAGCATAGCTTTATAGATGAAGTCATCACTCTGAAAGAGCTTCTATTATCCCAATACCCCTCTTTTTATCCTTTTCACTGTGTCAGGAGTTACTAGGTCAGTTTCGGTGTCCTTCTACATGACACCACCACTGCTGATACAGCTGTTGGAAGAAGAATTACAGGGTGGGGATTTTTTGTGTCCCTTCCCACTGCAGGGGGGAAGGCGTCAGCAGTGCGTTTCTGGGCCTTCCACGGGGGAGAATATTATCAATACCATATTTTTTGAAGATCACTTGAAAGATAGATTGGGCAAACAAAAAATCCCAGAATTTCAGTCTCTCACACAATCTACTTCCTCTCTTGAAGCCAAGAGAAAAACACTCATTTTGGTCTCCTTGGGTAATATTACTTCTAGCAGCTAAATCTTAAGGACTTAACAGTTTTCCCCAGCAGCCACAGACCACGATGTACATTTCTTTCTGTCAATCACACACAGCTTGCAGTTTTGTCTGCCAGACTCCAAACAAAGGTGCTTTGTTTTCTATTTTTAAGGAAGATGCACTTTAATAAAAACACTCTGAAACTAATACAAGATATGAGCCAAGTGTGCTTGAAAGACAAACTGCAATACAAACAAGCTTGCAAATTTAAGGTGAAACTTCGGGAGAAGCTGTGGTGAAAGCACCAGATCTCACTGTCAGGGTAGGGGAGCTCCACGGTTTGGAATTCTACTACATTTAAAGCACCATCACTACGTGATGTCAGCAGCCTCCCCCTACCCCCCCGCACAGTGGAAGAGACAGAAAGAACCCAGCCCTGCAATTTTGCTCCCAACAGCTGTAACTGGCAGGTAGACCTGCCAGATGAGACACCATATTATTTTGTAATCTGTATAATCCCAAAGCAACACAGCAGGGAAAAAAAACCCATGACGAACCTCTGCTTCCCCAGCGATACTAGCGTGGGGACTTCTCTTGCTCTGCAATACAAGCATGGTTTCCATGCCTTTGGGTAGTTACCCAGCTGCAGTACCTGCAGCCATCTAGTGACGGCACTGCACAGCTCAGCAGAGGCTGCAGGATTTGCACTGAAAATTGGGTAATTAATTTACTATTAGTTGGCACAGGCATCCAAGATGCCATGATCAAAGCAGTACAGGCACTCTAACCGGCTAGCAGAACATTAGCTTGGGTCTGCTTTTACTGCATAGCCTTGGATTGCAGCAGCGAAATAACAGACACCTTCTGAGGAGCCACCTAAACTACTAAACTCGTTTGGTCTTGGCAAGAGAGCTGTCAAGGACACCATGTGGTAATAAGTTAGTTAATCAAGCTTTTAAGATGGGGCTTGTCATGTAGCTAAAGTTAAAATTCCAAACGCAGCTTAACAGCTTGAGGAGGAAAACCACGGGCATGCGTACAAGCCAGACAGTGGCTATAAGGACCACCAAGAGCAACGGACACCTCTCAGAAAAACTTGTTTGGTTTCAAGCAGTTGCAAGCATTCTACTTGTGCCAGTTCATCCCAGGATGTTTAATTCTTGTCTGTCTCCCAGGAGAAAAACAATATCTATCTATCTATATGTATCTGTGCTCCTCTCTAAGCCTTGCAGTTTGTTAACAAAACATCTGCGCACAGTGCCGTGATGTGAACACGATGAATACGCGAGAACCGTTCCCACGGCCGGTTCCAGCCGTGCCCACACGGCCCGCCCTGGAGGCGGGCGGTCTGCCTGCTGCAGATGTGGCCACATCTGCGCAGCAGCAGCGCGCTCCGCGGGACTGGGTTCCTCCCCCGCCACTCACATGCTGATCCTGAAGTCCTTCTTCTCCCGCAGGATCGCCTCCGCCAGCTTCTGCTGGAGCCCTTCGTCCGTACCCACGAGCTGCGCGGACCGGGGGGAAGAGCGCGGTCAGAGCGACGGCCCCGCGGCCCGCGCCTCGCCCCCCGCCACCGCGCCGGGGGCACGCGGGAACCGGACCCCAGTGGGCGGGGCCAGCCCCCCCGTGGGCGGGGCCATCCCACCAGTGGGCGTATTTGCATATCGCAGCCAGGCAGCCTATCCCCGCGGGGGGGCGGGGCCAGCGCGACCGCGGCCGCTGCTGCGCGGCCGTCGCCC
>Ga0065711_1003380_pt1 | contig 28233 bp, 19 predicted proteins | sample Hoacrofraction12_FD_59098 | JGI IMG/M metagenome (GOLD analysis project Ga0065711, IMG submission 59098) | Hoatzin crop microbial communities from Cojedes, Venezuela - Epithelial fraction 12 v2 (version 2) | ecosystem: Host-associated > Birds > Digestive system > Esophagus > Crop | place... | reverse complement strand
TTTTATTTCATCTTGATAAATGCAAATAGAAAGATTCTAGGGTGATAAAACTCTAGCGTGTCGTTCTGTGGGATATTGGCATGCTGCCTCTCTGATCGAGATCAGGTTTCCCCTTTTGCACTGAAACGTCGAGGGCAGAATAAATCCTGAGACTAATTGACTTACCAGCTTGAACGCCGCCAGTGCTCTGTCTTGGCTTTTGTAGTAGATTTCATAGGATGGTATTATTACTTACTAGCCATCCTATATTTTTGCAAATTTTACTCAAAGGTAGGGATTGTGGCATCAGACTTCTCCAATGGCTGAAGGTGGGTCTCTCCTGGTTATTGCACTGTTTAGAAGGTGAGAACGAATACTGCAGCAGCCTTTGCTGATCAAGTGCTAAAATGCTGGGGTGAGTCTGTCTTTGCCTGCGTTGCTCTGCTGGAGCTTATGTTATGTGAGGAGAGTGAAGGGCTTGAGGGAGGCTGGCAAAAAGCGATGGGTGGAGAAGAGTTGAAGGGATGTCTTATTTCAGAAGGGCGGTGGGCCAGCTGAGTAGTCTGGCCTGAAGGTGCAGACCAAAGAAATGTTCTGTTTGGCGCATGCAAATAACAATGCCCCATCTGTTTCTGTTACAGGGACAGGGATGCTAAAGATAGACTTTGTAGGGGAGCTGAATGATAAAATGAAGGGTTTTTACCGAAGTAAATATACCACCCCTACTGGAGACACGCGCTATGCTGCTGTCACTCAGTTTGAGGTATGGGCTACATTTTTGTTTTTGGGGAATGTCATTCTTAATATAGGATTTATGCTTAAAAGAAGCAAAGACACAATTTCCTAGCTTTAGCTGTGTCTTCTGGGTAAATTTAAAAAATCCATATTTATTTGCTTCTTGCTCTTAGTGTGGATGGGTAATACTAAAAGCAGCCTTTACATTGAGGCTTCAAGGTCAGTAAATTCTGGATTTGGCAAATTCCCCAGTCAAGGATCGTGCTGATGTTTGATGCGTTATACCTATACAATTGCTGCAATGTTTGAGTACTGCTGTTTATTCAAATGTGGTAAAATACCTGTGTATAACTTTGCTTTATGAAGTACATGAATTTTTTTAATAGGACATTCTGTGTTTATCTCAGTATCTTAATGACATCCAAAATGTGAGCCAGATTCTCTCTCAAGTATTATGTAAACCCTGGACATAATGACAGAATTTTATACCATATTGGAATTTCATAGTTATCTGCCTGGTTACATAAAAGCATGGAGTACATACGTCATACAAATAGAACATTTCTTGGGTGCAGTCTACTGACAGAATATAAATAGGTGGTCTTGTGTGTATGGTCTGTGGATGCCTGGGTGCCCTCTGTGCTTTCACATGACTGAGCTTTGCTCCTGTCATGACTCTGCTAAATTTTACTCAGACTGTAGAATTCCATCAGAGCACAGAGTGCTTTTCAGCTGCAATTTTTTTTTTTTTTTTTAAGCCAAGAATGAAAAAAGTTATCACAGTAAGAACAAAATGCTCTAATGCAGAGGTCAGGAGTGTCAGTGAGGAGTCATACCGATGACTAACCATTATTCACCCAACTTGTTGCCTGTAAAATATGGTGAATTTTTGTGTGTGTTTTATTGCCACAGTCTCTTGTGATGTATTTGTTTAATGCTCTTATTTCCTTCAGGCTACTGATGCTCGCAGAGCTTTCCCGTGCTGGGATGAGCCTGCTATTAAGGCAACATTTGATATTTCTTTGGTGGTTCCTAAAGACAGAGTAGCTTTGTCAAATATGGTAAGTTCTCGATGGGCAAGTAAACAGTGTTTTAAATAAAACTGTAGTAATGCCAGCTGATTATTTTGTACTTAATAGTGTGTCTTGGTGACAGAATTAGGAATATAGATTGTCTTGCTACCTATTACTGAGCAGCTCTAAATTGAGAGAACTTTTTGAAAGATTACATTGTGATGTCAGATGCTAATACAAAACCTAAAGGTTGTACAAACCACAGTGTTTGTTTAATAAAAAAAAAAAGTCTTAGCATATGTCATGCCACGTGCTGCTTGATTAAGAGTGACTGGGAAAAAAAAAGCACCTTTGTGTGTTTGTATAGCTGTTATAGCTACATAAGCAGACATAGCACTTGAGATAAATAAGCATGTTTTCTGCCCTAGAGAATTTTTGACCAGAACTGGGGTACAATGTGCAAGTAGAAGTACCTCTGTCGCAAATGCAAGTGGGTATTTTCAGGTTATTACTCTAAATATGGTGCAAATGTTTATAGGAGATGTTGCTGGAGAAGAGCAAGTCAGTTTAAAAATAAGCCTTTTTTATTCCAGTAGCTAACTTTCATAGTTACCTGTAAAGTCTAGCCTTGCCCACTGACCACGTGGTCGTGGTTTCTGTTTCAGAATTTAAAGTGAAAGCCTGGTGCCTTATTGGGATGTGGGTGATACTCTTTGAAGGACAGCAGCTGGTAGCTGGTGTGTTCAGCTGCCTGTGCGGTAACGGAATATAATGTACANGTTGTAAAAGTAACCTCCCTGTGTGGCGGGGCATTTTTAGGTAGGAGGGGAACTACACCGTGGTCTGTATCTTAAAATCGTAAAATAAGTCCTTTCATTTTAAGTGCGTGACTCATAATGATGGAGTAGTTAGTCAAATANATTGTGTAACGTAGTTTTGGTTCCGTGAAACTAACTGAGTCCCTCTCATGTTGGAAGAACGTCATTGACCGGAAGCCATACCCAGATGATGAAAATCTGGTGGAAGTGAAGTTTGCTCGCACCCCCGTCATGTCAACATATCTTGTAGCGTTCGTGGTGGGAGAATATGACTTCGTAGAGGCCAGGTCCCTCGATGGCGTCTTAGTGCGTGTTTACACCCCTGTTGGCAAAGCGGAACAAGGAAAGTTTGCATTAGAGGTAAATGCGCTCAGGGTGACTTCACTGCTGCTGTGGCGATCTCCGACAGGCTGGACGCAGCGCTCTCCTCGGTTCAGTCACCCAAACCCGTGCAAAGCCAGTGGGTTTTGCTCCAATGGCTCAGAGAGACTGGGCGTGATGTTAAACAGAACTTCAGCTGTGGACAAACTAATGTCTGTAATGACAAAAACATACGGTTTAATTCAGTTCTGATTTGGTGATGTAGACTTTGGTCCAAAGATGGTGAGAAGTACTGAAGGGTAGGCTGCAGCCTGGGAGAAAAAGAGGGTGGGAGTCTTCCAAACCATTGTGCTCTGGAAGCTGCAAATGGGGCTTCTGGAGGAAATCTTGTGTGTGCTGCTTGCTTAGGCTAGTTTCAGTCATAATTTTTCAAGTTTTACTAATTGTTCCAAGTTAACGTTTCTCCTCTTGTTTCTTACAGGTTGCTGCTAAAACTCTGCCTTTTTATAAGGACTACTTCAATGTTCCTTACCCTCTTCCTAAAATTGATCTCATAGCTATTGCAGACTTTGCTGCTGGTAAAGTAACTCACTTTATTGATGAACTGTATTTTATATGAATTTTAAACATTTAGGAAGAGGTGTGTATCAATATCAATAAACCTTTGTATTTATTTTATAAAGGTGCCATGGAGAACTGGGGCCTTGTTACTTATAGGTATGCTGTTAAAATACTGTCTTTCCCCCTCTTTGTTCACTAATTCTTGGAAGTAATTGGATTAGTTTTAAGGAGCTGTAATTACTGGGTATCATCCCAAATAAGACTGAGTAAATACATTCAACTCTTGCTTTGGTTTGGATAATTTTAACTTCTGCAGCAGCGTGCGTTATTGTACAAATCTTAGGAGGGCAAGAATGAGCTGTTACAACTACTGTCCAAGGGTGTGAGGTTTTTAAGTGTCTGGCAGCACTGCCTGTTCTACAAGAGAACTTTTCTTGGCAGCTTTTTCCCCTGTAAAAGTTACGTACTTACTGACACAGCTGGAAGACTTGCTTGTTTTATGTTGTAGGCAAGTTGGTAAATTTAGCAACCACAGTATAACCATGTGGATGTGAGTAAATCAAGGTATTAACTTGCCTTCCTTTTCAGTTTTTTTTTTGTTCATCTGATCAAGCTTTTGTACTTTTGCTTGATATTATTACCTGATCTGTGCTCATTGTCAGAATGATTTTCCTTCGTTTTGTACAACATTGGTCTTGTAAGATTTGGACTTTAAATTCTGAAATAGTTTGAGTTTCTTCTACTAAACTGTTAATTTGGCCTTAAACTGAAATAGAAATTTGAGCCCAGGTTTAAAATCTACTTGTCTGCTTATTGCAATTCTGATAAAATCTGATATTTTACTCCCTGTGGAAAAAAATATTTGTCCTGGATTAGTAGAATTTTTGGAAGCCTTTCTTAATTGTGCTGTTAATATTTCCCCCCCCTTATGCTGAGTTTGGCACGCTTGCTTTATCCCTCTGGGGACAGAAAGTTGGCATGATCTGCAGGCACCATCTATGTTTTGAGTTGCACGTTTTCCCCCGTTGAGTTGCAGCAGCCCAGAAGTCCTTTCTGAGTGACCCGCTGAGTCCTGGCCATGACAGGGTGTTGTAGCAGAAGGCTGTGTGCCTGAGCTGGGCAGCGCTTGCGTGTGTGCACGTGTGCTTGTGGGGGGGATCTTGTGCGTCTGCAGGGGCGAGTGTAACACGGCTGGTTGTGCACTTGGAAGGGGTGGAATTCCTCTGGGGCTGAGGGAGGCAGAGAAGACTTGCTGTACGTACATCACGCAGCGCAAAGGGAGTTGCAGTTAAGGTTCCTAGATTATGTAGGTGAGCTATTGTACAAATAAAGGATAAACTTTCTTGTTCCTGCCTGGGTTTTTGCACTTGTCTTCTTGCATGCTGTAAGGAATTGTTGCTCCAAAGCATTCCAACAGCTGTGGAACTTACCAAAATAATGTCTGAACTGAAATAGCTTTTGGTTTTTTCAGTTGCACTGATCACTTTTTAGCTTGCTTAGGTAATTTAACCTACTTTTGTTTGTGGTTTTTCCCTTGGCATGTACTGCTATGTTCAGTTATCTTTCTCTCTTAAATACAGGGAGACTGCATTGCTCATTGACCCCAAAAATTCCTGTTCTTCATCTCGCCAGTGGGTTGCTCTGGTTGTAGGACATGAACTTGCCCATCAGTGGTTTGGAAACCTTGTGACCATGGTATCTAACAGTTACAAGTTCTTCTAGTTTTCCTTGACATGTGCTTCATATCATGTGTGTGCTCAAGTGAAACTTAATAGCAGGCATGCAATCTTTAAAATTTTTAAATTAAATATTTAAATAGAGCTTTATTACCACTTTCCTCTTTACTAGTATGTTCTTTAGAAGTATTCCTAGATCTTTTCTATGCGAAGCAATGTTCAGTTGTTTGAACGTAGGCCTAGTTAGAGTTGAGCAGGTGTTCCATGGAAATTACTTTGGCTAGTCAGGTTACTTAGAAGCAATAATCCACTGTTTTCCTTTCAGGTAGGCATGATTCACTCATCAGGCTTTCATACCAAGCAGGCATATCGGTACCAGCTCAGCACTGCAAATTGTTCTAGTCCAGTAGCTGATAAGTTGCTCTGTAGTAACTCATAGGAATGACTTTGGATATATGGGGAGCCAGCTGTCTGAATGGGTTGATGTTAAGTCATTTTGATGGGAATAAAAGCATATCTGAGACAGCAAGACTGCAAACTGTAAACAAATTCCATGTAGTGCTATAAACTGAAACCAGTATGTGTCAGAACTTCTGCTGTTAACAAATGGCTTCAGCTTACTCTGTTAATTGGATCTGACATTCCTTTTCCCAAAACCCTGCAATCACATGCTTGAATCCAAATATTTCACAGGTTAGGAAGTTTCTTGTATTGTAAGAAAAGCAGTGTGTTTGGTAAAAAAGCATGGCTTCTGGAGCCCCAAATCTGCATTGTTCTGGCTTTTAGGCTGCTCAAATGCACTGTGAGTAGATGGAGGAAAAACCTCCGTGTAAATATTTATTATAACACTAAGCAAAGTCTGTCAAACTTTTCTCCAGTGCCATGCCTCTTAATCTAGTCAGCTGTGTCCATTCCTCTTTGTGGTAGCACAGGTAGCTTCCATGTGAAAGCAACACAATATTTAAATGGAAAAATAATATTGAAGTCATATATTTTTAGCTTTTAGTACAGTTGAGCAGCTGGAAGCAAAGAGAGCCAGCACAATGTGACTAGACTAGCTACAGAATGGCAGCAAGTGCCTTGGGGACTGTTCGTGACCCACAAACTGTTCATGGTCCTTCTGACCATTGAGAACTGTGGCAGTAAGCTGGAGAAAGTATATTTACAAGAATCTCTGAAACTTATATTGAGCTTTTTATTTTCCTTTTGAAGTTCTAGGTCTCTCAAAAATTTTCTTCAAGAATTTATTCTCTCATTATTTTATGTTCCGTGATGCAACTGTGAAATATGAAAAGACATTCCAATTTTACTTCTCAGTTGCCAGAAAGTCAGCTTTTTCTCCTCTATAATCTGAGGTGCCTACAGCACAGCAGAAAGCCTCAGTCACATCACTGGTTTAGTTTGCCTGTACCAGATCTTATTGGGCAGCACAATATGCCAGTTCTTCTGTAGCAAAGATAAATGAAATCAGAATACCTCCAGGGGAAGAAATAGATTCGGGAGCAATTAGATTACCAGTGGGATAAGTGAGAAAAACAGGGAGGTGAAAAGATTTAGAAGTCCAACCTGATTGCCTAAGAATCTATTTTGCAGTTGCATTAATCCTCTGGCACCAATCTGTATGCAGTGGAACCTTGTCTTGGAAACAGATGCGGTCAGAAATGTAAAAGAAAATTGGATAGTCTCCACTCTAAAAATAAAGCAAGGCTTATCTGTGTAGAGCTTCAGTCACAGCTTTCCTTATTGAAATTCCACCCTCCCTGGGGTAAATGTTTTATTCGTGGTAGAAGCAGTAGTTCTTTGTAGAACAGCTTACTGGACTGATTCTACATCCTGTTCAGTTTTTTTTACTTAAGGGCCCATATCTTCATAGCCATGCTCGTCTGAGTTAACCGCCCTATTTACATTTAAAGAATAGTTGGTAAGTGCAGTTGTGGAAAAGGGTGTTTTCTTCCTCAGTATCCGTAGCCAGTTTCCTTATCGCACCTACTTCAGTTAAATATTAGAAATGAAGGGAAGAATTTTCAAATGCCAATGTAACATTCTTATCTTAAAAAAACAAAGCCCACCTTTGGCTGGTGAGCAACAACTTTTAACTGTTTACTAGATTTCAGGTTTCCATAGCCTAGGATGCTTTTTCAGACTCCAGGGTTTCTCCTTTATGTAAGCATACTCTTTAGCAAAAAACCAAACACAATTTCAGCCTTCTGCAGCTGTTGCTGTTCAGTTTGAGAAAGCCACTGTCACTGTGTTGCCCGCAGTTCTGCTGCTTTACGGAACCGTGGCCTTGCATGTCGCTGACTCTCTTCCCCACTCTAGCTAGCACTCTTAGGTGTTCCCGCAGCAGCTCTGCTCTGACCTCTAGTCTAGTCTCTGGGAATTTCATTTGTACTTGATGCAGTTCTCCTCCATGCAGAGCTTCTAAAACTTAAGACAGAGGGCAAGACAGTTATTGGGTGCTGATTATCCTTCTTGGGCTGATGCCTTCTTTCTAGAGAGGAATCTGTGCTTGCAAGTGTTACCCGTTTCTCTGATTTGTACTGAACTAGGCCATTAACAGCTTATCTTTGCTGGAAACTTCTTCTTGATTAAATGAAGCTCTTGGAATTTTATTCTTGATTCTGCCTTCTTATCTTTCCAGGAATGGTGGACCCATCTCTGGCTGAATGAAGGATTTGCCTCCTGGATTGAGTATCTGTGTGTAGATCACTGTTTCCCAGAGTACGATATCTGGACTCAGTTTGTTTCTGCTGATTACACACGAGCTCAAGAGCTTGATGCCTTAGATAACAGTCATCCTATTGAAGTAAGTTCTGTCTTTGCTATTGATTGTCTCCCCTTTTATTTCTTGTCAGCTGCATGTAAGCTTTTTTTTCTATAAAGAAGAAAGGGAACTTTGCAGTCATTCATGATGCAAAGGAAATTCTAAGGCTGCATTTATGCTTTGTGGATTTTCCTCTACTCAAATCAGTATTTCAGAAGTGAGGTTTGAGGGTCTGAAGATGGCTGCTTCTTTGGGAGTTCTTCTGCTCTGCTGACTTGAAATGGCAAAGTTGTGATCAAACCTCATGATTATTTGTGTTTTGGTTTGGTTTCTGATCAAAGTGGGTAGTTTTCTGGCCCTTGAGCACCGTGAGGTAACTACTGACTTACTCTAGTGCTCAGCAATATAAACCAAAGCGCAGCATAGCCCAGAGCTCAAGCGACCAGCTTTGCTGGGCTTGTACTCGTTTCTGAGGCCACCTTAGCTGTTTCTGCATTGTACTCCCAGAAGTGTGAGTGTGATGCAGACAGTCTTGAAAGAAGTAGGATCTAGCTGGGCTTGCTGCTTTGGAAGAGATGTAGAGAAGGCAGAAGCAGCGAGCTCAATTACAACAAAACTGGGAGCTGTGCTAGAAGCAAACTCCTTTGTAATTCCTAGAGATCACCATGGACAAGTTTTCAGACAGCTTGGGAAATGTTTCATGTAAGAAATGTTGGGAGATGACCTTGCTTTGTACAACAGGTCATTTTAGAGTGCCTTACTCATTGAGTGCATTTCCTGAGTATGTATTGTTCGCTGCCCCAGAACTGAACAACTTCCACTGGTTTTTTTTTTTGCTTTTGGGTAAATGTTGAACCAAAGGATTGAAGCGAGATCCCCAAGCCTGTATGGTTAAATACCAAAACCTAAATTAAAGTATGTTTAACCTCTAAACGATTCCTAACCCAGCCATATGTGAATAAGTTTAATTGACTGCATGCAGAGATTCCTCTAAGACAATTTAGAGATGGCTGTGCACGTGCTTTCTTCAGTGAGAAAAGTCAGCTCCTTAAACACTAGAACAAGCAAACCCAAAATCTTTCATGGCAGTTAAAATTGTTCTCACTGGTAATTATCCTGTTTGCCACAGGTTAGTGTTGGCCATCCGTCTGAAGTAGATGAAATATTTGATGCTATTTCTTACAGCAAGGGAGCATCTGTAATCCGAATGCTACATGACTACATTGGTGATGAGGTAAAAAGATTGTTCTTAAAAAGGCAAATGTGGATTGTGAAATCTTTTTACAGTTAAAAATACCATTTAAAAAAAATAAATCTGTGTATTCTGTATTTTGAAAACTTTTTGGCAATTTGTATTTGGGATCTGTTTGAACTTACCTAGGAGAAATAAGATAGTGGGAAAATATGGAAGGAGTTATGGATGTACATACTGATCCTAACATTCCTTGGCTGATTCTTGAATATAAATGCAGTGCAGAGTGAGAATAGAAAGGAGCTCCTTTATGGTGCCATTACATATTCAATTGTATGTTCCCAGGACTTTCGGAAAGGAATGAATTTATACTTAACGAAGTTCCAGCAGAAGAATGCCGCTACAGGTAACTGGTGGTTATTATGTGCTTAAGAAAAGTGATTTCTGGAGGCACAATTTTTAGTGCTGAAGTGATGGATTCTTAAACAGCTGTGTTTTCTATCTGAGATAACTGAAATGCAAGGAAATAATCGGCTTGTTTCCAGTTTCATGCAATGTGTCCCCAGCACAGCCAGAACTCAGGCTCCTCTAGGGGTTCTCTGTCTCGGGAGTATGCGGCTGAGGTAATCTGAAAGGTCTGCATTTACTGTTGATGACCACATCTGCGTAGTAATCTCATTTAGAGTGGAGTATGTTGATTTGCCAAGTAAGCCTTTTGCAAGCTTCCTTTTGCAGTATTGATTGCATGTGTGATTGAACAGTTCAAAGTCTTCTCTAATATCTCACAGTGCTTTCTTTACTTAAACCTTTTTTGTGTATCAGGCATAAATGTGGAAGTGGAACGTCATGCATGCTCCGTCAGCCAAAACCCGTCCGCATTCGGTCAGCTCTTTTGGCATAATATATGAAAAACTTAAGGAAAAGGTTCTTCTGTTTACCATTTTGAATACTTAATGCTCATTTTTATGATGCTTTATCACAATGTGTATTGATTGCACTTTTTTAGTAGTAAAGAGGCTTGCTTTTCTCCTCCATGAGTGGTTTAAACGATTTCCTTTTTCTTGCTTATCATCTGTCACAATCTGATAAAAGCACAGCCCAAAACATGAAGGGCAAGCCGGAGTAATAATACAGCCTCCCACCCTCCAGCGCCCATACAGTGTCCTTAACAGCATCTGACACGACTCTGGGAGTCCTTAGTCAGACTTTTCTTCTGCAGAGGACCTCTGGGAAAGCCTGGAAAAAGCTAGTGGTAAACCTATTGCTGCTGTGATGAATACGTGGACCAAACAGATGGGATTTCCTCTCATTTATGTGGAAGCTGAACAGGTAAATATAACTGTGCGGTTTTCAGCACTTTAGATAAGAAGTCTTGACTGTGTTTTTAGGATCAAATTTAGTAGTATGCAGTTATTTAAAGGCTTCTCTTCGGTCAGGAGGCGGTACAGTGGGTTGCTTTATTTAGTGGCGCTCTGTTTCTGAAGGGAGGGGAGGTGCAGCTCGCTTGAGGAACCTAGTGCAAAGCGATACGGAGTTACTCCACAAGCGCTCTAGATCGTGTGCTTGGAGTTTGCTGACAGAGCCCGTTTGCCCTCTGTGTGTGAAATGTGTGTTGGGGGAGGGAAGATCTGACTTAGCTCCCCTTGCCACACGTTTTGCTTCTCACTCCAGCTCAATCATGCTTATTCTACAAGATTGCAGGGTGAGTGAGGAATTGCTGGCTGGAAGCTGAAGTCAGACAACAAATTCTAATGAGAAATAGGGCATGAGTGTTTTAACAGTAACAGTGATGAATGCATTGGAATGATTCTTGAGGTAGCTCCTTCTGCTGGAGGAGAAGACAAGTTACTCTGTTTAACAGAGGGCACACAGTGTATTGTGATATACAGAAGCTGAGATTAAATGTTCTGATAATTCCTTTCTTTCACTCTCTTTTTCTTTTCTCTTTTCCTTTTTTTTTCCCCTCAGCAAGAAGACGACAAAGTGTTGAAGTTAGTCCAGAAGAAATTCTGTGCCAGTGGACCATATACTGGTAAGATGAGTGCTAAGAGCAGGAAGGGACTGTTCGTTGCTTTCCATACAGTGGCAGCAGTTTTGAGAGATGAAACAGCTGCACTGCACAACTGCAGGCAGGTGCTCTGCTTGGATTCAGGTGTTTAAGGGTTTGTTAAAACTTCAGAAAATCTAAGGCTGGATGCTCTCACACTTGGTTTCTGTGTCCCTCTTGCATGGAGAACGGCATTCATCTGCAGTCTTTGGTTCACTTGTCGTTCCGAGATGCTTCTCTTCTGATATCCAGTTTAAGGGCAGTGCTGCCATCTGAGGAGCTGTGTAAGCTGCTGGGTTTATAGTAGTGCTGGAATAAAAATGCCTCATATGGAAGCCAGCTCTATCTTAAGACACAGATTTCACCTATCTTCCATGCTTATAGAAATTAAAAAGTTTGGCTTGAAAGATGGTTTAGAGATTCCTGGGTTTTAACTCTAGAACTGCCATTTGCCTTCAGATTTGTGCCTTTTTAGGTTTAAATTTAAGTAGTCTTGCTTAAACTGCTGTTGAAACTTGTTTGAACATCAGGCAGAGTTTCTGAGTGTTGCATGCATGCTTTTTTTTTTTTTCCTTAGGCCTTCCTTTTTGTTGTTTCTTCTTTTAGGGGAGGATTTCCCCACATGGATGGTCCCTATAAGTATTTGTACAAGTGATGAACCCACCTGTGCCAAAATGCAAATACTGATGGACAAACCGGAGCTCATCTTGGTTTTGAAAGACGTCAAACCAGACCAGTGGGTGAAGGTGAGTTTTGTCACAAAGGAGAGCATATTACTGAGACTAAGTTTGGTTGTCACTGTATTGTTCCCTTGCATTTTATTTTCTTCTTCTTCTTCTCTCTGAGCCCCCCACCCCTTGTAATCTTGTGTTTCTTATGGAGGGGCGCCTCTCTGCTGTTGTTGAATATTGGCTCTCTCTGTAGTGCTTGCTTAGTGTAGTCCTTTGCCTTCCCAGAGTAGTCCAGACAATGTAAACTTGAACCTGTGAGGAGTCCAAGCCTGGAAAAACAGTGTGCAATTAGAGGCAGCTTTTGAGCTGAAATGAGGTGGCTTTCTTCATATCCCATGGCAACCGCAGTTTAGTTAAAGTCCATCCTGAGCAAAAATAGTCCTGTTTATCTTTCATTAGTGTGAAGGTTTTCAACTGGCTATTGCCAGACAAGTACAAATCTGCAAGTGAAAAAATTCACCGTTGCGGTCTCCTGCAGACACCAGTCAAACCGAATTTAAAAATTGAAAGACAGCAACTGGCTGGGACTACTGCTGTGTGTGGACTACTGAGGTTGAAGAGTAGTGTTTTCTAAGCTAGAGCTGTACTCTTAGAGGTGACTCTGTGAAATAACATTAAGGGTTACTCTCTTTTTTTAATATTAATCAAATCTTCCTCTTTAACTAACATGGGCACTCCAGCTGCCAGGCCTGCATATTCTCTTGAATCACCCTATCCATCTGAGTCCTCCCTGGTAATAGAGAGGGGCGTGAAGTGAATGAACAGCTCTGAAAATGCCCTGTCTGAATGAGGGTGAAGTTTGATATTTCTGCCTGAGAAGGCAACAGTCCAGCTCAGTCCAAGGTGAATTTGTGCGACTGCTGGCTGCAGAGGCTGGCAGCCTGTGAGGTTTTTAGTTAGTGCTGTAGTCCAGAGGACTGGCAACTGGACTGACCGAAACCGTAGCAGCAGCAAAGGGGGTGGCTTCCTGATGAGCTCAGCAATGGTTTTTGGTTTATGTCAGGTACTGTTGTTCAACCGACCACAATATTTGATCGTCTACGCTAAAATGCCAGCAGGCAGTAGCGTGTAGCTAGCGTAGTTCATCAAGCTTACTGACCATGACTTGCTTTTGCACTGGGCAGAGGTACTTTTGCTCTCCTTTCTTAAAAAGTTATTCGATCAAAATCGAGTGGAGCAGGCTGTGGGAGAGAGGTTACAAAAGTTAAGATTCTAGCACCTGCAGTCTCCTGCATTTTATCTTCTTGGTGCATGACTACCCTTTGAGTTACGATTCGCCCACAGAAGTTTCTCTTTTCTCCTTGCTCCTAGTTTTAACTCTAGCCTCTGTTTGCTTATGCCAGCTCGCTCTCATCTTCTGTACCTCTTACTGAGCATTTCTTCTTTCAAAGCTTTTCTCACTTACTTATGATTTGTTTTTTCTTTTTATTTAAATGATAGTGACTGACTTGTCTGAGCTGCCGTGCTTTGAGAAATTTCTAGTGGTCAAAAAAATAAAAAGCATTTCCTTATTTGTTTCTTAACTTTTGATTTTTCACTCTTTTGATACTTTTCAGTTAAACCTTGGAACAGTAGGGTTTTACCGTACTCAGTATAGCCCTGACATGCTGGAGAGTTTGATACCAGCGATCAAAGACCTCTCCCTACCCCCTGTGGACAGGCTTGGCCTGCAGAATGATCTTTTCTCTCTGGTAAGCAACCCGTTGCTATTCTGTCTAACAGCGAGAGCTACAGTAACGGCAGAAATCGGGGTCTGAAGAGTCAGTCTCAGGTTCTGGAGGCAGAGTGCCTTTGGGATTACTGCATACATCTTGCTATTAATTAGCTTGACAAGTTCTAACTTGTATTATAAGACTTAAACCCTATGGAAGCAGTCTGTCTGTAACTCCTGCTGCACTGCTCTCTGTCAGGGTGTATTAGGCTGTAGGTTTTTTTTACAAAATTGTTTTGAGAACTTGCTTTAACTCGTCAAAATAAGGATATTTTAATGATCCCCTCAATGACTTTATCAAATATTGTCAGCACCATCTGTGTTATTCAGTTGAGCTTGTTATAACTGTCCTCCGCTGGAGGAGGTGGCTGTTGGGGATTCTTACTGTTCAGAAGCAAGGAATTACCCCCAAAGCAGGTGTTGCTAGCTCTGAACAATTAGTTACTGTACTCTGTATTTCAGGCTGTACTTTCTGATTCTTGCTAGTCAGCAAGTATATGGAAACTTTACAAAAAGTGGGTTTGGTACCCTGCCTCTCCAGCTTCAAAGCTTGGAACTCTGGTCATGGCTTAGTTGAAGGAGTTTGAAACTGTAGCCCGAGTCATTTCCCAGATGTTACAAGACTAATGGGACAAAAAAATTTACCTAATGCACGTAGGAACATTGTGTTAGACTCCTATTTTGGTTTCAGCTTTAATCATGTTTTTCTTATAGGTGAATATAGCTTAGGTAATAAAAATTGATCTTCACCTCTTTTCCAGTACCATAAATTACTGGTCTGGTTCCAGATTAACAAAAATCTGAGCAATCTGGTTGGAGATACCTACTGTAGGTATTATCAACTGCACTAAGCGTAGAAGTGTTTTCATGATGCTGTGAAGCAGTTAATATAAAATTTTCCTGATAGAGGTGGAAAGGCAGTGCTTCTTGTATTAATTCGCGGGAAGCAGGAAGCAAAAATTACTTCTGCGGTTTTACACTCTCCATTTAATGAAAAGCAGAAATTAAATCTCTAAATCTTTACAGTTTTTAAGTAAAATAAGATTTTGGTGGGTGTAGTATCTGACTGAGAATAACTCTGGGGGTTTGGTTTTCTTGCCAGCATTGCTGCAATTTTGTTAAGTCACTTAATCTCCTTGTCTGTTGCTTGTTTGCAAAATGTGCTTATAATTATATAGCTGTCTCCTTGTAAAGTGCTTACCTGTGTATAAAAAGCATTGCGTGCCGTGAGCAGACAGCTAAGGTGCTTTGACTAGTGATAACTCACCTTGGCAGAACCCCGCAACAGAGAAAATAGAGTTTATGTGCAGGCTGTGCCAGCTGAACAGGGAAGACTGTAAAATAGTGTGATGAGCTATTAAACGTCTTAATTCTGTCTGGAACTAAGATTAATCTGTGTCTTTTCCTCTCCCAGGCCCGAGCTGGAATCATTAGCACTGTAGAGGTTCTAAAAGTCATGGAAGCTTTTGTGAATGAGCCCAATTATACTGTGTGGAGCGACCTCAGCTGTAACCTGGGGATTCTCTCAACTCTCTTGTCCCACACAGACTTCTATGAGGAAATCCAGGTGTTCGTGAAAGACGTCTTTTCACCAATAGGGGAGAGACTGGGATGGGACCCCAAACCTGGAGAGGGTAGGAAACTTATGCTGTGAAATCCAGTAGTGGTTTTGGAAAAGTCGTGTGTGAATAAGCCGTCAGGATTTTGGGAAAGGGGAGAGGAGGGAGGAAGAGGAGTCTGAAGTAGGCATTCAGGGGTATTTTTATGCTTAAAAACAGACAGACAAACACAACCCCCAAAACAACCCTCTGTTATCAGGCACAAGTTAAAATGGTAACATTTTTCCCTACCTGGTCCCTGACTGATAAAAGTTCTCTGCTTTAGCTTTGCATCTACTGCAGTGCATGAAACTGATTAGACTACAAGGATGGAAAGCCATGTACGTGCATGTTTACTCGTCGTAGTCAGTCCTCTTGTAGACACAAATGGTTAATATTGCTGACTCAGCTCAGGTTGCAGGCTTAGCCTGTTGTATTTGGGCTGGACTCATCTTCTGACCCTCTTGCCATAAAAAAAGCAATGTATTCTCCAGCTGGCACCAAGGAGAGTGAGAAAAGGCCTAGTTTCTTTAGATATCCTCAAGCTTGTGGAAGGATTGTTATCCAGCTCTGCCCTGATCACTCTAGGTGGAAGAACGCTTAATTGCTGAATTGTGTCTCCAAATAATTATTTTTTTTCCTCCTGCTCACTCATTAGGTCATCTAGATGCCCTTCTGAGAGGTCTGGTCTTGGGCAAACTAGGAAAAGCTGGGCACAAGGCAACATTAGAAGAAGCTCGACGCCGATTTAAGGACCACGTGGAAGGAAAACATGTGCTGTCAGCTGATCTGAGGAGTCCTGTAGGTTACTGTAAATTTTGGTTCCCAAAAGACTGGTCCCACTCACTTAGCACTGTGTGCAGTGAACTCTTGTATTTCCAAGAATAGGGAAGCTAGAGGAAACCAGTGTCAAGGTATGAGACTGACTGGTTTTGGCAGAAGTGGTGGGAGCTTGGATAAGTCCAGTTGTGAAGAAATGATACTGGGGAGCATGGTACAAACATCCCTGTGTTTCTTGAATCAAGTAAGCCTCATCTGTCATGGCCAATACTTACTCATAACTAATAAGCTCAGCTGTACCCACATTGACTGCCACAGAACAACTCTGGTCTCTAGACTGTGTTGCGTTTGGGGTTTTGAAGACTTTTCAAGTGCAGTGCTGAACCTGAGCCGACTTCTACTCCTTTGCATCCATCCATGGCCAGCCTGCATCCTCCAGGTTTAAAAGCACTGTGGTAAACTGCCGGGATTGTGGAAGAGCTCTGCAGGTGTCGGCTCGGCCGTGCAGAGCTCCAAGTGGATATGGACTGAGTGTGTGTGAAGTATTTACGAGATAGGTGTTGTGTGGTACAAAGATTTCTTGTTTTGGAGTTTTGCTGTGGTTGAAATTACCAAAATTATACTGAAACTGAGGAAGAGGTAAAGGAGTTGATGAGTCTTTAAAATCCAGTCTCAAAACATAGAAGGCATCAGTGCCAGTATCTTCCAGATCTGTTCACTTGTCTGAAATCTAACCCAAATATGTAGAAATTGATTGTTGCATTTGTAAAAATGTGGTTTTTGAAGGACCTTCTTTCTTTATGCTCTATCTTAGGTATATGTAACTATTCTGAAGCATGGAGATAGTACTACTTTAGACACTATGCTGAAGGTGAGTGCACACTCTGTTGTTAACACTGGCAGCTCATGCAATGAAAAACTAAATACTCCACCCTGCAAGTTCCTCTGAGATGCAGATGTCTGCACGCAGGCTCGGCCCGATGTTTTACAGCAGCTGTGAGCACTCGGGTTTCGCGGCAGTGGTCCATGGTAGCTGTGCAGTGTGGAATTGCTACCTAGTGGAGTGGTGCTTCTCCTTTTGGGATTATTTCTCATTGCCTGGGGGCACGGGCCTATCTGACCTTATATAAACAGTGGCGGAGATCAGTTTATTACTAATAGTGCTTCCTGCTGATGTATGTGTAATGAGGTCCGTAATGTGGATTGCTGCAGGATGATTCACAAGCAAGTTCAATTTGTCACATATTAGGCTGGAAGGCTAATCTGGCAGCTCTGATGTACACAGCGAGTTCAGCAGAGCTAGGTAAGAAGTCAGCATTTAATACCGTGTGCTAATATTACTCATTTTGGCTTTGAAGCTTCACAAGCAAGCAGACATGCAGGAGGAGAAGAACCGAATTGAACGAGTCCTTGGAGCCATCTCTCAGCCAGAACTGATTCAAAAAGTTCTCACCTTTGCACTTTCAGTAAGTTACTCGAAAAGCTGCTGCTTCCTTAAGTCTTTGAGTTGTATCGTAAAGTTTGGAGGGGGGGAGCTATTGTGGACAGATTCAGCGTAGAAATGCATAAAGCTAACATGCTGTATTTGTTGAAACAATCCTGAATATTTGTCTACGCTTTCATCTTCAGGAAGAGGTACGTCCCCAGGACACGGTATCAGTCATTGGTGGAGTAGCTGGAGGCAGCAAGCAGGGGAGGAAAGCTGCTTGGAAATTTGTAAGGGACAACTGGGAGGAACTTTATAATCGATACCAAGGTGGATTCTTAATATCCAGACTAATAAAGGTATGTGCAGCTGTGAGAAAAGTCCTGGGCGCATATGTGACTAAACTTAACTGTTATTTCTGAAATGCTAAATGCTTACCCTTGGTTAATATTTTTTCCTTCAGCTAACAGTGGACGGATTTGCAAATGATAAAATGGCTGCAGAAGTTAAGGTAAGAAATTTTAATTAGAGAAGTGATTAACTTCATCTGTGACAAACGTTGCATGCTCTAGACTCTAGGCACCCGATGGAAGAGCCGTGAGTTTCTAGGCAGTTTCTGGTTTTGAACTGTGGCTCTACCTCTGACTAGTCTGACTTTTGCCTAGTCCCCGAAATGCACTGCTTGAGGTTGAGTTATTTTATTGAAATGTCTTAAATTAGCATTTTCACAAAGTAATGGCCAACTTCTAGTCATTTCTATTTCATTAGCTTCACTCATTTAAACTTTTTATAAAATCCAGCACAGTTTGTGGCAGTGGTTTTGAGATGCCCCAAAAGACAACCTTTAAAGATAATTCTAGCACCATTTGTAGTTGCTACACCTCTGTAGTAAGCTGAGGCTTGCACCAGCACCTTGTTCCTCCCCAGACTGATACGGCACATTTCGGGCTGACTGCGTTAGCACCCAGGGACTTCTGGGGGAATTAACATGGCAGAAACTGGCTAAATTCCTCGCTGTGGTCCAAGTTTCATGTGATCATTTGTGCTGTGTACGAAGAGCAAGTATTTGACCCAAGGCAGATAAATGTGTTTGCAGAGAGTCTGTCTGCAAACTGGTGGCTCGAGGTGATGTGATTTTGCTACTGGACTCAAGCATCCCCTCTGACTTGGGGGTGTAGGTGCTGGTCGTGGTAGCGTTTTAAAAAGGTGTGTAGGTTTTATTATTTACTCTTTGCCCACCCTTTTACAGAGACTCCTTACTGGGAGAAGAAGCTTGAAAATATGGCCCTTACGTACCACTTTCCTGCTAGGAAAACACCCAGGAGGAGTTCTTATTTCAAAGATATGCTGAGTCATGAGCTCTGTCTATCTTTTTTTTTATCATCTAATGATCTCTTCTTAGAAAAGATTTAGTAGCATAAGTGGTTTTTACAGAGAAATCCTGTGCTATAGCTAGTTTTTTTTCTTAAAGAACACTTACCACAACATTTACCAGAACAATCATCCGTAACTAAACCATAACTACTGTCCCAGAGAACTTCCCTAGACAGCATACCTAGCTTTTAGCTGGAGTACTTCATGTGTCCGAGTCTTGATGTCACCTTGCAGTGTACATTAACGTGAGGTGATCTGCCAAATGCTGGGAGAAGCCCGCTGGTATGAAGAAGAGGGATGACTTCTGGCTACACCAGCTTGTTCTGCCCTTTAACCAATTGTAAAGTGTAAAGTCACAGCGGCCTCTGGGGCAGTTTTTTCAGCCAGCAGGAGATCGACGTTGTTGATTCTGGAGGAAGAGATGTGAGAATATTCAGCAAAACTCTTGAGTGCTGCTGGTGCTTGGAGGTCATTGTGCAGCTTGGAAAGAGGCCTAGGTGGAGTGCAAAGAAATCGGATACCTGGACAAACACTTTTGCAAAATGGCCTTGGGCTTCCGTTAGTGTCTTCTTCCAAGTGTCCAGAAATACACACTTCATTCGCTGCTCATTTGTTGCCTCCCAGTGAGAGACAGAATTCATCTCTTGAAGTGCCGCTTGCTGTCCCTGGCAGCAGGGACAAGAGGGGACAGGAGGCAGCGTTTGGGCGAGTTCACAGAGATGCTGCCCAGGCTTTCCTTTAGCAGAGCAGTGGAGGCATTTTGGCATTTTGCTGTTCCCACTCTGTACTCAGGATTACATGTGTTGCAAACTCGGCAAGCACCCTGCCAATTTTTCAGGGTCTGACGTCGGTGGGAGCAGATAGCGTGAACTGTAGTCAGACAATGACCGTAATTCACAAAACCATTTCTATATAACCCAGGGAATTTGGCGACTTAAAAATACAAACTTGTCTGTTTCTACCCTTATGGATGGTTGTGTGCTTTTCATACAGGCCTTCTTTGAGAGCCACCCAGCTCCATCGGCAGAACGCACTGTCCAGCAGTGCTGTGAAAATATTCTGCTGAATGCAGCTTGGCTGAAGCGGGACGCCGAGAACATCCACCAGTATTTTCTGCAGCGCAAGGCCCCACCAGCCATGGTGTGAATCTCTGCATGCCACTGCTGCAGTCCTGCTGCCGCCTCATGGGGAGAGGGAGGAGCTACCCAACAGCTGATTCATATGCCAAGAATTTGGAGTCTTTTTCTCAAACCAACGGGGATTGGACCATGAATGTAGTTAACTGGTTCCTGCTCACACTCCGGATTTAAATTCTGTTAAAATTATCAGCAATTCAGCAAAAAAAAAAAAAAAGAGAGAGAAAAATCTGTAAATATGATAGTAATAAAATAGAGCATAACAAAACTGTGAAACTTCCTCCAGCCTTGTCAGTGGTTAAAATATTTAACACCCCCCTCCTGACACTCTTATTGACAGATGTTCTGTTTTTTACACCCTCCCCCAGCCCTCCCCAAAAAAAAGGAAACCAGTGGTTTCTAGGTCAGTGGAATTTTGTGGAGAGTCTGGGGCAGGAATGGGTTAAAGCCTCTGAGCGGTGTGTGGAACAGGTCACTCGGAAAGGCAGGTAGCAGGCATAACGTAGAGTCTGTGCATCACCCTAAGTACAAGGTTTTGGGGAGATGGTCCTGCAACCCCCCCCAATCCAAGGATAGTAGGTTCCCTCCCTTTTGTGTTACCTCTCAGCAAAAAGAAAAATGTTCTGTTGCTCCTCGGTTTTCCTCCTTGGTTCCACTTGCTGATGTCCTTCTTAGAGATAATGGAATTGTAAGGAAACATCTTTCATAGCCACATTAAATAAGAGAAAGATTAATGCAATTTTTTTTTCTTACTAAATTGCACCCTCAAAATGCATGCAAACAAGGAGACAACTGCTGCGTGACTGGTTCTCCTGGCTGCTGTTAGGGCAGGTCTCTTCTACTCAAGACACCGTTACTTGTCTAAAAGATCCAGCTTGTTTGATCTCCTCATGGCGGTAGCAACACTAGCTTTTCGTTCCTTTCTGTGATGTTGATGGTAATTTGATTCAGAAGCCTTAAATTAGTGATGACTGGCGTGATGATGAAGTCTAAGCTGTGTGCCATCATTACTTCACCAAGCAGCGTGGTCTACTAACCAGACACAACACCCTCTAATACAAAGGTTGGAGTTCCATTTTTTTTTTTTTTCTTTAACAGGAATTCGTATTTGGTGTGGCTTAACTGTATTTCAGAAGGTCATCAGACTAACTGTCAAGACTGCTTCCCTGAAACATTTTTGTGCTATTGTTTAAAAAAAAAAAATTTAAAACAGTTGGCGTTAATAAAAATGTCAATGTGAAATTCATGTCCTGATTTTGTGTTCTGTCTGAAGCCTGAAAGAGTGTTGCTGCTTTCAAAGGACCTAAACCTCTGAGGGGACAACAGAGGTCGCGTGTCGATGGTGTCTTGTTCTCAGCCTTCTCCTCCTCTGCTGTCAGTGCTAGGTCTTAGGGCAGCTGCATGAGCACATACCGCACTGATCGTAAGTAGACCTTGTGTAATCTGCATAAAGATTGTAGTCAAGCGCTGAAGAACTTAGCAGGACAGAATCTGGAAGGTAAAGGAAAGGGAAAATAATTGTGAATATTTCCATTGTTTCTATAAAACACCTGAAAAATTGAGGGAATAGTAGTGTGCAAACGCTGCTGCTGCCAACCACGATGAGCCAGGGCAGGGACGCACACCAGAAATGGTCAAGTTTGTAGTTAGCGGAGGTGCAGTGCTCTCAAACAGTATCAGATGAGTTGATATCCCTAGGGCTGGTGTGGCTACAGAAAAGAGACCGAAACAGGAATTCTCTTTGTCCTGAGTCATAGCTGTGAACTTGACTGATGGTTTTTCCTGCTGTCAGCACTGCAGAGCCAATGGTGATTTCAGAAGAGTAAGCTGGTTTCTCTTCTGCTTCTTGCACATTGACAAAATAACATGCAAAGTTGTGATTCCAGCATGACTGGTGATGTATGAAATGAGAGGTACCGTCGCTGCAAGCTGAGGTGATCTTGTTTTGACTTTAAACAATGCAAATGACATGCAAGCAGTTGAAGGAGAATGACAAAAATAACAAGCTTGTGGTCAGTGAACAAACTGAATAGTCCCAGCAGACTGACTAGTCCTGGTCTTTTGTGCATGCAAAGAAAGTTGATTTTAATTCTTCGTGAAAGTAAGTTTGGGATTTGCCCACTTAATATGAAGTCTTTTTCCATTGGAGCCAAACAGATGCTCAGGAGAGAGTCAGGACAAGAACAGCAAGAGTTATCGTGGATGAGGAGAGAGAGGAGATGGGGCTCAGGTGATGACTAGTGAGGACATTGCCCATAAGAACTGAGCGTATTCGCTGGGGCTGCTGAAGGCAGTGTCCTGGCACACGTGAGGGACACCAAGGACACAGCAGCTAGCTTTTAACGGGGACTCTGCTGTATCTGCTGAAGTTAAACACGTCTGAAGAAACCTTGATACATTCTTTCTTCCCTGTCGGGCGGTTTCACTGGTTTCTGTGTCAAATCTTCCATAAGACCTAAACTATGTAGATAATAGCGGGGTCCTTTATTCCGAGTACAGGCTTGTAACAGAAATAAAAGCAATACAAGTTCTCCCAGCAGCAGGAGGAGTTTGCCTCATGTCTCTTGTATCACTGTCAGGTGTAATGAGATAGTCCTGCCTGGATGAGTCCTGGTGACTGAGTGATGACAAAAATCTGCATGGATTCTGGCTCACAGAAACATTGGGGTGAAAATCTCCTTCCATGTCTGGAACAGAAAGGTTTCCTTAACGATTAAACTTACTGCATGTGCCCACCTCTTCGCGAAGAGGGTGGGCGGTCACTGGAACAGGCTCCTAGGGAAGTGCTCGGGGCACCAAGCCTGCCCGAGTTCAAGGAGCATCTGGACAACGCTCTTAGTCCTGTGGTTTAGTGGTGGGTGGTCCTGAGTTGGACTCAATGATCCTTATGGGTCCCTTCCAACTTGAGATGTTCTTTCCATTGCTCCTTTAACTTAATTCTTTGATACCGCGCTAGTACCTGGCTTTAATCTTGGCGTTTACAAGTAAATAACCTTGTCCTTTTGCCTTCAGTTTGCCTCCCTGTCCCCCCTCCAACAAAACCACACAAAGCTTTCTCCAGTGAGCATCCCCCTGCCCAGGAGGCAGCAGAGCTGTTCCAAAATAAACGATGTGTCTTGGCGTTATCTTGCCCTTCTCTTGTTCTTCAGAGTTTCAGGTAAACTTTCGGAAGCGGTACTTCTTGCAGACTCACTTTGGGTGTCTCTCGCAGACAGGCTGGCCGTGCTGCATCCGAGGCACTGCCTTGCCATAACGATGCCCCGTTAAAGAAGCAGGAGCTTGATTCCTGCGAAGGTGGAACGCTGGTCTGATAAAACATGGGTTGATGCAGCCAGGCTGCAAGGCGAGCGGTCTTACTGCTGTGCCCAAGCTGCTCGCTTGAATTTCAGGTGATCGGGCTTGGGACGGCGGCTGCCTGTGCTGCAGGGGCTGCTTCCTGCTCAAGTGTGAACTGAGGCAGCGGCTTATGGAGAAAAATGTATCAAAGGAATGTAAATTACTTGGTCTTGAGTAGAGGATACGCAAGTGATGGGTGCAATGTTCTCTTAGCCTTGAGATTAAAGGGTTAATTCATGTTTTAAAATCACTTCTGAAACAACTCCACGCTGCAGATTGTTGGGGGCGCGGAGGAAGGGGGTGTGGTTGGGGGATAGTTTGTTTTTTACCTGTCCTTTTTTCAAATTGCCTCCCTAATCACCTTGCGTTGATCATGATTAGATGTAGCAGCCTTGGCCAGGTGGATCTTCACTTTGAGGTGTCCCCTTTTTTCCTACCCCATCAGCTTTAGATAATGGAATCCGAGTTCTAAGGAAATCTCTGTGTTCAGCGGTTTGCTTTTCTTAGCAGGGGCAGTAAAAATAATGAATGCACTTGAAATTTAGTTGATGTTGGTTGTGACTGGAAGCTGATACAGAGCCAGTTTGATACGGAGCCGGTACGGAATGGTCAGGCACCTGCATTCCCGTTGGCCCCATGACACCGAAATGCCGAGCTTCAAATAAGCTGGAAATGGAGTTCTTCAGAATTGTTTCTGGGAGCGCTTCCGATGGGTGGAGGACTGGTGGCCTCCTGCCCTGCTGTTGCTGGGGCAGATCCAGTCCTGCCGCCGACACAGGCAGGTCTGCTCGGAAAGTCCCCTCCATCTGAAAAACAACCACCGCACCTGTGAACTCTCCAAAGCAGTTTGGAAAAGGCGAATTTCATAACAACCAAAATATACGTTCCTATATGTAGTCATTCCTTTGATATTTGCAAGACTCTTACACATGCGATCAGGCAAAAAGGCAGAGGCTTGCCAGGTGGATGTGGAATTAGCTGGGAAAGAAAGTTTCAGGATCTGGCTTACTCTCCAAAAATACTCAGATTTTGGACCAGAATTTTGCCTAGCGTAAGTGGAACTGCAGCATCTGGAAAGACATACTATTTGCTTCCCCAAATGCCAGGCTCTTTTCCCAGACAAACTCGCATTATGAATATGCTCCATATTTTAAATTATAGTAAAATTACGTGGTGTACAGCAAAAGAAAAACAAAAAGCTTGTGAACCCTTTGAAAAACAATAAAAAAACCCAGCAAAACCCTAAACTTGAATTCCCAAATCCTTCTCTAACGTGTACTTACTTGTTCCCGTACAGGGCCACGGGATGCAGTGAGGTCTCGGTGTTCCCCACCGCTGCCTGTCCCTGTGATCAGCCGTTCTGCCGCTGTGTTGCAGAGACTTCATGCCCGTGTTCTGTCAAAGGTACCTTAACCCCTGCAAAACACCTGGACGAGCGAACACGCTCTGTGACCGGCGGTGGACGGCCAGGATCAGAACCAGGCTCACGGCAGCCATCAGATTGATGTCACCTGGAGGGAAGCCCTCTTCCATTGCCCAGCGGATTCTGGTTGGTGAAGAGGGATTGTGTGTGGCTCGTCCTTCGGTGACGATGTCAAGATGAGCGTCCTTCCAGCCCAGGGAAGGAAGGACCAAGCAGTGACAAGCGGTCAGAAATCAGGCTGAGCAGTGGCTGGCTCAGTGAGCTCCATTTGGGCTCCTTCAGACTTTCATTACAGTAGAGTTCAATTTGCTGTGCTAAATTTGTGGTTTAAGGTTAAAATTATTCACGTTGAAGTGAAAACGTGTGGGGAAAATAGACGTATGTGCCAAAACTCAGAGCCAAAGAGGATTGCATGCTCTGCTCCACTGTCATCTTTTTCACTGGGTTGATGTTGCGGACGCATAAACTTTTCTTTTACAGGGACCCAAACCAGGAAGGAAAAGTGAGGTTGTTTTAAGACTGAAGACAACCAAAGCGCTTGGAAGTCATTCCCCCTAAGCCAGGAAGGCCAGGTGAGTGTCTCTGCTCAGCCTTGTGTAACTTAGTCATCCGTGCTGGCTGGATTTCATCCAGGTTTTTTTCAAAACTGGATTTCATCACCTGACTGTTAGAACGCATCTTCTCTGCGCAGCACGTAAGTCAGCTGCTCCAGCAAGGTGAGATGGAACCCACAGAGATCCACCGTGTTGCTGTAATTCAGGGTGTCCGGGTTTCGGCTGGCAGAGTTAAACCACGCCATGGGGTTAAAGAAATGCTGAGTGTTAAGCAGCGTTTAGTCTTTTGTTTCCTACAGGGGAAGGGCCGCACCTTGGTGGACGTGTTGTCCTTTCAGTGCACGTACTGGTTCGTGTTAAATCTTATTCTGGATTCCTGGGTTAACTTCTTAGACCTGGCGTCATCCAAGCTCTGCTTGATTTACGGTGGTTCCACAGAGGTTTCCACTGAACTCCAAGCTCTGGATATACACAAAACCAGAGGCAGTTCCCGTCCCTTCGAATTGCTCTATATTTAGGATTTTCTGAGAAACCTGAAGGCACTGAGCAGCCTCGATGGACTCGGGAAGGGGAACCTGGTCGCCTAGTTCTTGTTCTAACCCCTTCGCTTGCCAAAATAACCCCAAGTACCCTGACTGTCTCTGGAGTTGTTCCAAAGGTCAGCAGCTTTTCAGCATTTCTCTCCCAGTTTCTGTAGCCAGTTTATGAAAGCAGGAGGTGATACAAGCCTCTGTAATGTGAATGCTGAGTATGCCATTTATGGCAATGAGGAGAAAACCAGTACATGTAGCTCAAGCTTATGGCTCTAGCTCAAGTTTACAGCTCCAGCCCAAGCACTACCAGGGGGAGCGGACCCCGCAGTCTCACTTACCCTGATTTTACACGGGTGTTTCAGGCTCTCATTGCTACCAAGGCCAGATTTGTACAAAATTCTTTAATCCTCCTCTCCCGCCCTGGCTTTCCTATGGGAACAGTCCCCTGAGGAAGGCCATCCTGGGCAGCAACGTGGAAGGCGGTAATGGTCAGTGGCACTGCGCTTGCTGAAGCGCTGTGTGCATCTGGGTTGCATCCTTGGGCTGGGGAGGGCAAGAGGGGAGCAGTCTGGAGCAGGACAGTGCTCCGCTGACCCCAGCAGCAACTGCAGCGTGTGCCAGGCTCCTGCCTTCCTGCCTCGTCTCCTCCCTGCTGGGGATGAGCTGCGAGAGAGTGAATTTCACCTGATTTCAACCCAAATGACTTTGATCTGCTAGCAGAGGTGTACTACAGGGTGGCGAAGAAGGCTGTATGCGAAGTGAGCTCCATTCCTTCGGGCTGAATAGCGCGTCCGTTCTGTGCCGTGAGTCAAGCTGTGAACAGTAATCGGTCTTCAACGAGTCAATGCTGCGAGCTGTTGACAACTCTGTCCCTCCAGACTCCTGCGCTGGTGCGGGTTTACCAGGGAGCCACAGCCCCGTCGCCTCCTCCCGTCACGCAGTCCGTGCCACCGTCACGCTGTCTGTGCCGCCGCATCCTGCGCTCCCTCGCTGCCAGACGTCGGAGATCTCAGAGCTTTGCGGTCGCCAGCGAGGGCAGGCCCCGTCCTCCGTCCGCACGTTGGTCTCAGCGTTGTTTTTCCAGCTGGAGCGGCTGTGGCAGATGCAGGCGAGAACGTAAGAACGTGCAACAGGATGGTGGCAGCAAGACAAACAGAAACCACATCCCGATGCACGGACATGTTTTAGCCCTTCTTGTAACTGCAGTAAACCTGCCAGCGTGAGGCTTAGTGCTCCTCATCCAGAGATCTCAAAGCACTTCAAAAAAGAAGCTGATCCGGATTTGTCCCCGTTTTAAAATCTGAGACTCGAGGCACGGGTAGACAGAGGGAAGTTTTCCGCGATTCTCCTGCAGGCCACTGGCAGAGGTGTAGGGACGGCAGTTCGGTCTCCTGAGCCTCAGCGTACCCCTCCGTCCCTGGAACCTGCATCTCTCTGGGGCAGTCACAGAATGGTTTGGGTTGGAAGGGACCTTAAAAATCTTCTGGTTCCAACCCCCCTGCCATGAGCAGGGACATCTTCCACCAGTCCAGGGTGCTCAGAGCCCCATCCAACCTGGCCTTGAACCCTGCCAGAGAGGTGGCAGCCACAGCTTCTCTGGGCAGCCTGGGCCAGGGCTTCACCACCCTCATGGTGAAGAATTTCTTCCTAATATCTCAACTAAATCTGCCCTCTTTTAGTTTAGAGCCATTCCCCCTTGTCCTATCCCTACACCCCCTTGTGAAAAGCCCCTCTCCACCCTTCCTGTTGGCCCCTTCAAGCACTGGCAGCTGCTCTAAGGTCACCCCGGAGCCTTCTCTTCTCCAGACTGACCAGCCCCAGCTCCCTCAGCTTGTCCCCGTAGGAGAGGTGCTCCAGCCCTCGGATCATCTCCGTGGCCTCCTCCAGCCCCGCTCCAACACATCCATGCCCTTCCTAAGCTGGGGGCTCCAGAGCTGGACGCAGGAATCTTTTTGGTGTTGCACAGCTGTGGGTGAGTCTGCTTCCTCAGCAATGAACAAGACCAGTCCTCCGGGGCCAGCACTGGCGCTGCTCTGCAGCGAAAGCCTTTTCCGTGGGCAACAGCTCGTGTGTGCGGGGAGAACAGCAGCAGCGCAGGGCAGGAAGGCCTGGAGACATCAAGGATGAGTTCGGCTGCTTTTCCTCACCTTCCGCTTTCGTCTGGAGAGGGGAGAGAAGCCTGTGCAGGCCTTCAGCCCTGGGAGGAAGCCAGGCGTGTGCTGGGCTCGAGGACGGCACGCAGCACCCGAAGGTGCCAGGGTGCTGCCACGGGGCACAGCCTTCAGAATCCCAGCATGGTGGGGGTTGGCAGGGCCCTCTGGGGGTCACCCAGCCCAACCCCCTGCCCAAGCAGGGTCACCCACAGCAGGCTGCACAGCACCGTGTCCAGGTGGGACTGGAATATCTCCAGAGAAGGAGACTCCACAACCTCCCTGGGCAGCCTGGGCCAGGGCTCCGTCACCCTCAGAGGGAAGAAGTTCTTCCTCATGTTCAGCTGGAGCTTCCTCTGCTTCAGTTTGTGCCCG
>Ga0065711_1032007_pt1 | contig 28234 bp, 16 predicted proteins | sample Hoacrofraction12_FD_59098 | JGI IMG/M metagenome (GOLD analysis project Ga0065711, IMG submission 59098) | Hoatzin crop microbial communities from Cojedes, Venezuela - Epithelial fraction 12 v2 (version 2) | ecosystem: Host-associated > Birds > Digestive system > Esophagus > Crop | place... | reverse complement strand
GGGGGGGGGGCGGGGGAGGTACATGCCCTTTCCTGACTATTAAGAATACAAGAAAAAAAAGCCCTTGGTGTTCCAAGTAAGTAATGCTGTCAGGTGTAATGAGTTAAATCCCACACTATAATTGTCGGTAGTCTTCTTGGCTATGCACCATGGTGCCCATGACCTGACACAGTGTGACAAACACTGAAGGGATCCTTGATGACTAGTGTACCTGCAAAACCTTCCCTGTTTTTTTTTAAGTTCTTATTTCTGTAAACTTCACTTATTCTGTGTGTAAACTCAGACTGGTTCTTTAAGCTGAAAAGTAGCATGTTCATAGACACAGAATGCAGACAGAGAACTTCAGCGTTGTAGCAATACAGTTTGTAAATTAGAGTACTGGTAAGCCCATGGAGTTGGGCACAATGCATTTATTTAGTAGTCTGCAATTAAGGGAAGGCAATGAAGTTTCATCTGCACACCCCAGACTCCTCAGGCTTCTCCCCTGCCTCATGAGAGAAGTTGAGAAGTGCAAGGAGTCACTACACTCCTGAATCTGTGGATGAGCAGTTTGTTCTCCCCTTAAACTTCCCGTGACTTCTGTTCAGCATTTTTTAAAGGAAAAATTGAACAAAGACTTATTGGTTTCTACAGCCTACAGTTTACCAATATACTGCTAGTTCATCCACTTCTAATGATTCATTTATTTCTCCCACAACACACGGACATCCCCTAATTAGTGTCAGCATATACAAGAGGCTTTTTTAATCATTACATAATAAAGCGGGACAGAAAAGGACTGATGATACAGTAGGGGCCAATGCCATTTTCAGTGCTCTGTTACATAGGACAGGGTTTGGCCACCAGCCTGTAGGCACAACAGCTGCCACACATTCATACACCACACTACAATATATTCTGACATTTATGTCTGGCAGCACGGATCTTAATACTGTGTGTAGTACCGAGTTTTTTTGCTCCATGACAGATGAGAAGCAAATCTATGGATTCCAGCGTGTGCACTTCCAAGTTGTTACGGCTTGCTCTTAATTGGGTAAAGGAAGCTGAAGGAAATCATGTGCATTGGAGTCAAATACCATTTTTAGGAGTGGGAACTGCATGTGTATTTCACCAGCGATTAAAATAGTCAGGGACCAAGGCACACTAATGATTAATGGTTTCTTTCTGTGAGCGTAGGACATGTCCTACAGAATCTGGCCCTCCCGAGTGACACTCATGAAGTACAGTTTGACCAAGCACCTTATAAAGGCACGAGCAAGAATTGGTTGGTTAGGCTTTATTTTCCTTTATGTTGTGGATCAACTGTCATGTGGCTTGAATTATTAGCTCCTATTTCTGAAGTGTGTGATGTATATAAGTAGCTCTAACCCAGTCTGAACCAGAGAGCAGTGGAGCATCCCCGCAGCCAGCCTACCTGCGGGGCCCACAGCCTGAAGACGTTACAGTGAGCTCTCACACTTGCACACTAAGCCTGGTGCTGCAGTTGGAACAAGGCCAGCCAAACAATTATTTTAAAGCCACTCAGTTTTTCTGACTTTGTTCTTGCTCACATTTTTGTGACCGTGCTACTTCCTAAACCCCTGCCCATCCCTCCGGCCAGTGGCTAGCTGTACCGCTGGCTTTCTGACTTTCCTTGGCAGGAGCAGGCGATCTCCTGATGGAGAATCCTGCAGGATGCATTCAGGTGAGCTCGGCGGCCCTGACTCTACCCTGTCCCCGTGACAGCACGCAGTCAAGCACCTCAGGACTGGCTCAGCCGGAGGAATGCGATGCTGCTCTGGCCAGTCTCAGCAAGGTCAGGCAGGCCAGCGGGGCCTGCAGCAAGGCTGGCACTCTGATGCCAGAGAAGCAGCTCCCCATGGCCCTCAAAGCTCCAGCAGCAGCTGTGAGCGGGGCGGGCTCGGCGTGGCGGAGCCGCACTGAGGGTGCTGGGGAAGGCCGAAACCCACGCAGGAGGTGAGCTGGGGCTGCTTCGCGCTCCACCCTTGCTCACTGTGTGGCAAGAAGTACAGGCTTAACCTCCGCGTGCCTCCCACTCCGGCTGAGCCAGAGACAGGAACCTCTGTCGGGTTTCTACAGTGCTTAATTGATTTGCGCTGCTAAACAGCCTCGCAATAAATGAGTACAAGGTGTTAAAGAAGGATGCGTTAGTGGGAAAAATGCAGCTGAAACAAAGCTTAGATAGAAAACATGTGCATGCTGAGAGAGAGTGCACCCCCTCCCCGATCCCACCCCTGGCCCCGCGCAGGGTGATTAATGCCTTACAGAAATGCTGGCTTGGTGTCAGGCCTTGTCCTTGAGCATCTCTGCAGTCTGACCGTCCAGTGGGGTTTTCCGCCGCAGGAAGGCCAACCAAGAAGCTGACTGGCACCAGTTACTGCAGCTGCCCTATTCCAGCACTGTGCTGACACCACTGATTTGCCCATTAAGGATGTCTTTTCCTGCACAGAGACAACAGTACAAGGCATTACTGTAACAAAACTTGAAAAGGACACGAGTGAGGAACTGCTGGGAATTTCTCAGGTTTTTCCAGCTGCAAAGGAGGCTGAAAACTGTCAGCTATAAAAATATTATAGTTTATGCTGTTAAACAAATCATCATTTATCAACAGGTAGCTGAATTACACGCAGTTCTGCTGGCAGAGCTGGAACTGATTTTTTTCCCCAATACTATTGTATAGTTCACAGCTGGCAGAAACCTGGTAACCACGGCTGTACTGGGCTGATAAATAACCCAGTGAGCCTTGGAGCAGAAGAGAGAGTATCTCATTGAGCGACTGTAACTCATGCTGGAATGTGTTGAAAAAATCGCTTGTTAACAATCTATGCACAGGCAGAGAACTGCTTGATGAAAAGGTACTAGAAAAATGTTCTTTAAATAAGACACAGATTTCCTAGGGTTATCAAAAGAACAAGCGAGGTTTTAAGTCTGCGCAAACCAGCAAATGCTAGCATTTCTCACTCATTGAAACTGAGCGTCTGGTAATAATGACTGAAATGTCCCAAACCAGTTCTAAGATACAAAAGGCAAGCCTGAAAACCAACGGAGAGAAATATTTGTTTCACAGCTCCCAAATTCTGCTGGAGAATTTTCCACTCTTCCAGATGTTTTCTGAGAGAGAGACATACTCTGATTTCAAATGTTGTGTTGCTTCTAAGCCGATCCGACCACACTGCACCATCTGGGAGAAGGCAAGGTAACAAGTGAAAATGCCCTATCAGGAGGTATGACTTCAGGCTGGAGCTCAACACCTTGTACAGCAGCATATTACTGCCCTGTGTTCTGTACTTAACGCTGCTCTGGTTTTGTCTCTGCTTTGCAGGCATTTTATTTTTGTCATGGGTAAGAGCAGGAATGTGTGTGTCTGTGAGAGAATGAGCGAGCATGGGGCTGCAAGCTTCAGCTCAGTGCAAATAATATTTTGGCAGGAAACCTGCAGGAGATTAAATTAGGGGCCTAACGACTGAATATTAAAACATTTCAAACTTTGAGTTCCTTTAAATAAGCAGCTACAAAACAAGGAAGCAGTCTGACAAAATTAGCAGGTCCAAAGCACTAAAGGAATCCACTAAGGGTCACTTGTTTATTGATGCAGATTTAAAAGGACCTTTTTATTATTTTTATTACTAGCTGTACATGTCAACGTGCTATTTCCTCAATGCATTTTGAGTCCAGATTAGCTGAAGTTTTAGGTGTTGGCAGAGTTGCTACAATAGAAGGGAAATGCCAGTGGAATAACTTTAAACATGATCCAATCCCTGATGATTCATTGGATGTGTTAAAATTTCCTCTGAGACCATGTAAGTAATGCAGGGACTGGAGTGCAGAGTGCCTGTGACTCAGCTCTCTGCAAGGCAGCGGGAGGATGTCAGAATTACTCACTGGGACAGGAGGAATCTCATTTATCTATTTATAGGCAAGGCTGAGATGAGCTTGTACCATTAAAGAGCTGAGTTTGCCAGTTCCCATAAGGGGGGGAGGAGGGAAAGGACCTCACTTTAGCTGTTGAAATGAAAGCTTCAGTTTCAGCCTCCTTTTTTTCCCCCATTTCCAAACCTGATGACTGGCCAGTAACATTTTCTTGCGCTTGCAGGAGCAGCGCAGCGCTTCCAGCCCTGGGCTCCAGCTGGTGCCAAGAGCAGAGCAGTGCTGTGAGCCCCTGGCCTGGTCGCTCCCAGCCCTCTCGGGGGCCTGCGGGATCACCCGGTTCAGTGCCCCAAGGCCGGGGGAACTCCTGCTGCCACGGGGGCATTGCTGGGGCACGCATCTGTCTACAGACTTCATTAATGAGGTGCTTGTTAGAGGCCAGTGCCCTCTTTGCCAAAACCCTATCTGCTGCGTGCTTCCCTTTGGAGACGTACAGCATTATCCCTTGGCCAGGCATTCTGACTGATGGGCCATGAGAAGAGGCAAGGGCACAGGAGCTGTGCGCGTCGCGTGCTCCCAGCGCCCAGGTGAGAGCCGGGGAGGCTGCATCGAGGCAGGGCAGCGACGCTGCCAGCATCAGGACAGCGGTTCCCGAAGACGTGGTTTCAGCTGTGTAGATTTAGGTTTGGGAGGTGAAAGATGGTGATGTTTTTGCGTGAAAAAGCAAGAGCTCAAACCCACAGTAAAATGTTTTAGCAGCACTGTTTCTGTAATACAGCTGGAACTTCATAGCACACAGTTTGCCTTAGCTTTCTTTGTAAAAAAGAGCTCGCTACTTGGTAGCGGCAACATGAGTCTGTCATTCACCACACTGCTCCATCTCTGGGAACACATCTGTGGTGTTGGTCTAGGCCGTTCCTTTCAGTTCCCTGCACGTAACCATCTCCATGGCTGACCCCCTGCCCATAAAGCAGTTACCTAGGAACACAAGGCTCTGGATTACTGATCCAGTCTCCCACTATTACAGTCAATTACATCATATCACACTTTTTTGGCAGGCTATTCCAGCATTTAATTTTAAATTTCCAGCCTTAATACCATTTGTTCTTGTGCCAGCATCGTAATTCAGTTTAAACAATTCTCTTTTTTCTCTGATCTTTACCTATCAGATGTATTTACTGAAAACAATCCTATCTCCTCTAGTCTTTGTTTTGAGAAACTAAACAAATGAAGCTCTTCTAGTCTTCTCTTGTTCTAAACCCTCTGATCATCCTCATTGCCCTTCTCTGTACCTGCTAATCTTCCTTGAACATGAGTGAACCTGTATCTTCTAGGATTGTGTTTGCCTTTCTGTATCAGATCAGTGGCTCACAGTTATCCCTCGGAGCAAGTAATTCTCTATGTTTTCCACCACCCTGCTTTTGTCATTCTCAAGTGAGTAATGTGATATTCTAGTAATTAATTTATAACTGCATGTCTTTATACTTTGTCTCTTCTATTTCAGACAAATTCTGTCACTCAGTTATTGCTGATGGATGTTCTGATCCTCCTCTGTATTAACAAGGCCCATGTCCTCAGCACATTTCTTAACTACATTCCTACTGCTGTGCCAGAATCATTAACATAAGTAAGACTGGGCTCAAGACTGACCCTTGAGGAGTTCTTCTTAACTGCCTCTATCCGGTAATTCCCTTCTCCACAGAGCTCCCTGTCACCTGCTTTAGCAGTTCTGTGTTTGCCATCCACGCTAATCCCCATCTTCTCAGCTTCAACTAGTAATTTCCCATGTGGTATAATATCAGATTCTTGACTCAAGTCTGGATAGAGTAAATCACCTGTATTTCATTTGTCTAGAAAAACAGTAAAGTCAGTCATCAAAGAGAAATATGAGGTTAAGCTGAGCTCCTTTAATGTGCCAGTTTTTTCCAAATCCTGGGAAGGAAATCTGCCAGTGCACCTTGATCCGAGCACATCGAATTCTTTAAGCTTTTCCTTCCATCTTACATGTGATAATTTTCATTCCCTTATGTATGTTCCTACTAGAAATCCTGTCTTTGCCCCGCTGTTCAATATGATAATCTCTGCTGAAAATGTAGGCAAAGTGTTTTCATTCATTTTCAGACCATATATAGACTGGTCTAAGCTCAACCCCATTCTCACTACATAATGACCACATTTCTCCTCTTTTTCTCTCTTCTTGTATTTATCTAGCTGAATCCTTCTGCCATCTGTTTAATTTCCTTTTCAAAGTCTAATTCACAACTTTACTTTTGACATTGCTCATTCTACCCCTACACTTCCTGACCTCAGCAAATTAAAATCGGATGACTGAGGCAAATAGTGCCTCCAGTCTTCTGCCCCATCGCTCTTCTCTGATGCTGCCCTTGTGGCAAAGATGGCAGAATAGCTCAGAAAGTAGGTCCAGAACTGCTGAACTGAACACGTCACTGGCACGACGGCTGGTCAGGACCTGCTGCGTAAGCTGCCTGGTTAGCTGCCCTGTGGCAGGGGTGATGGGCTCCATCAAAGAGCAGAGATTGTGGTCATTCCCTGCAGTGATTCCCCTCCAGACATCTGATTTCAGTCCCTGGCTGCATGTGAACTGAACACCCTCTTGCTGATCAGGTCTTCTGCCCATTCCTTGCCTGCGCTCAGTTAACCCCCCCCATGTGTTTGGGGCTGGTTATTTATCCCACCGGTTTTGGAGTGTTTCCCTTCAGGGTTCATCTCTTGCATGTTCCAGCTAGTTACCATCACATTCAACTCCTCAGCTCTTCAGTGCAGTTGATTCCACTAATTAGTTCCCTTAATTTCTCAACATTTGCCCTTTTTGAGATGAATATGTTTGGCGTATGACTACAGACAGTGCTGGAGATTCAGCCGTGATGAGGTACATTTAAAAGCTCCTGTTTCTTAACCAGAGTCTTCAGAGGCTCTGGATGACTCACAGCTCGGTGCTGCAGAGACAGTGAAAGAACTGCACTTGCCTTTCCGTGTGTGTGAGACTGTATCAGCGTAACACTTCTCAGTATTAACTAGCATTTTCATTTGACGGACAACTGAGACATAAAGAGCCTAAAGATCACATTTCAGAAGATGCTGCATTGCATGAGGAATTAGTTAAGCACCAAAGGTGAAGTACAGAGCTTCCTAACCCCACTGACATCACCCCAGCAGTCTAACCTTGCTCACTGTAGAACTGGGTGTCTGTGCCAAGCTACTTGCTTTGAATCCTGTTTAGTTCTTGAAGCAAGCAAAGCACATCCAGACTGCAGATCGACCTATTCCAGACACACAGCCAAGGCAGGCAGCAGAGGCCCAGCTGAGGCTGGCTGCACAAGGCCAACATTAGAAAAGAGGAGCCCTGCCCTCAAAACACTTTGGAAAACTGCACTAGTCACCTAAGACCCTTTAAAAACCCAGGCCTGACTGACACTTAGGGTATTGGCATTGACAGTGGGATTTGCACCTCAGCAGTGGGCCACCTAACCCCTCACTGATTTTCTCTGCTCCCTTGAGAACCCCTCTGGACCCTGCCCAGGACACGTGTGCTCGCTTTAGCTGCTTCCTCAGCTGCAGAATGGCAGCAGCACTGCCCTCGCTTCCCAAAACAGCGTGAGAGTGACACCACCACAGCACTAAGGCCATGCTGCCATCCTAGATAGATGGAAGCTATCTTCCACTGGCAAACTGGTGCACATTCAAACCCTGCAGAAAGAGATGAAATGGCACAGCAAAGCAAATTTCTCTCCTTTCCTCTCCTCTCTATTAATATACTTAAAAATACTTTGGAGTGGAAGAAAAACGTGCCCCTCTCCAAAAGTATGTCTGCCCTGAATGCTCACTGCTCTGCCGGGCACCTACTGACCTTGGCCGTGTCACAGGACTCGTGTTTTTCTAGAAGAGTAACCTCCTTGTGAACAGGCTCTTTGCTTTGGGAAACACAAAGCAGTCTTGTCTTCCAAGTGTCCGAGCCTTCTTTTCATGTCTGTTTATTCCTTCACTAGCATTTATTTTTGGCCTTGAAAGAAAAACACAACTCCACATTAAAGGGATGGTGCCCAATTAAAACCCACAGGCTGCACCACCCATTTGTTTCCCTTTGCAGGGGAAGGCCGTGGAGGAGACCAACAAAAAAAAAAAGAAAAATCTGTCGCCTGTTGGGCACAAAACTGCTTTTGCTTTCTAGAGAAAAGGCAGCAGAGCATCCTCAGACGCACACAGCAACTGGTCAAATAGGCCAGAGCCTGGATGTCTGAGGCTTTTTTTGTAATCGTAATAACAAGTCCAGGGGCCACACTTCCCATTTGTCCTGGAAAGCCTTTCCAGCTGGGATTGTCCAGAGGAGTAAGACACCAATGTTCCACAACGTCGTATTCAGTTTGTGGTGGGTCTAACTCTGGCAATTCCATACTTTACAACATCACCTATCAACGACCAGCTCAGAAGAACACCCTTTCGTGCCACTTCCACACAGACTCCACAGCCCTCTTGGCTACGGGAGAGCCAACCCTTCAGGACAAGGCTTCTGCTGCTGTGTGAAAGAGCTTAGGAGGGGCTGCAGGTGGTCATTACCTCCTGAGCCCAGTGCCAGCTGCACGCACACTCCTTCCCTGCTGAAGGCTACTGCTAAGTCAAACAAAAGCACTGAGCTACCAGTGGATTGCGCTCACCTGTTTGACTTTGTAGAGGAGAAGAATTCACAGATCCAGTGCCAGCTCTGTGCCCGTCACCTCCCAGCAGTGACCTGTGACTGCGTGTGGTCTGATGCAACTGTAGAAGGGCCATGTAAGGGCTCACAAAGCTGAAGTCCGAGGCACGAAGTTCAGGGCAGAGGTCCTCTGTTGTCAGTGTGTGTGGTCAAGACCTGCATTCCTTTGGGGAGAGGCAGGGGAGGAGAGCAGAACTGCATCAGGAGCTACTTAGACTGGATCTGCAAGAGGAAATAAGCTCACTTTGGCAGTGACTATGTTTTGGGCCACCCAGCAGCATTCAGCATCCCACATCAGGCAGCTGCGCTCCCTTCCTATAGCACAGTGACTTAGTTGGGCACCTGAGAACGAAGTTATTAAAGCACTCTGCTCTCAAGACCTACGTGACAGCAACTGCAGCCCTGTTCGCTGAAATCAATGGGACTCTTCCATGGGCCTGATTCACCTCCCTCCTACACCAATACTTCATCTTTTAGGTCCATTGACTTCTTTGAAATTAAAGCTGTCGGGCTGGGCCAAAAGAAATGAGGGCAGCAACGCCTGGACATTATAGAAATTGAAACCTCAGGAAGACTGTGTCTGCCTTGCACGCTTAGCAAGTTAGCAGAATATTAATGATGCATCACTCATAATAGAGTAAGTGCTTCTGGATGCTTGGCTGATTTTGGCAAGGGGCACTTTGAGAAGGATAAAACTGCATTTTCCTTGCTGAAAATTTTCCTCCAGTAATGAAATGTGCCCCATGGGATGCTGCTAACATACTGGTATTGTCTGCAGAGAGTAGCTGGGGGCTAGGGTCTTACATTGCTAAAGCGTATACACGAAACGCTTACCCCTGAATATCGCACTAGTCCAGACCCAGGGTTTACAAACACAGAGACAGCCACAGGTGGGCTGTCCTCCAGTTAGCCCATGAATCTAGAAAGAAAAAAAAAAAAGTAATTTTGTATTCTTTCCTTTGCATATAAAACACCATTAAAATAATTAGGAAAACAGAGGCATTGTATCAGTAACTGACAAATTAAGAATGCAGTCACGGTTGTTCAGGATCCCACAGCCTCCTTGCAATACCAATAATGATTATTTATAGCCTACTATGCAAGGAAATCAGTACAGAAAAACTGAATGATTATAATGTAATACAGTCATCCAAAGGGAGAAGCCTAGTGCAAGGTGCAGGCAGCCAAGATCTCACACTATTTTATTTTCTTGAATTACAAACTTTATTTAAGTACTGTTGCATATTTTGTACAGAATGTCTCAGTTCCTCTGTAGCAAACACCCATTTTATTCCTGCTGAATTTCATTTAAGTTACTCCTGATTTATACTTGAGATCAGAGGCAGATCCATATTACTGCTTTCTACATAAATCTCTTAGCTGCCTATTCAGAAGGATGTGCAGCTTGGCAAAAGAATGAGTTGAGAGAACGAGCTGGGCGGCAGACTAGCTATTAGTTTTGATGATATTACCATAGGATCTGGAGAAGTTACACGCAGTGCTAACACAAGGTATGAGAAATTCTCTGCTCTTGAAAAGAGCTAACAATGAAAATACACAGAGGGTGGGAGGTAAGGAAGAGCCACCGAAAAGAGAAGTAGCTGTGCAACGTCACACAGCAGGCAGTCGAGAGAGGCAGGCGCAGATCCCTTGGGTGTCAGCCCTCCCCAGCTTCACACTGCCGTTTGGTCCTTTCCATCTCTGCACACGGGTGTGATGCATCTTTAACTAGAAGATCAATCCAGAAAAAGAAAATAGTTTTTTTCTTATTTGTGAAGAGACCTTGCTTTCTGCTAGCTGGGCAAACAAATTCTTTCCCATGATTAATACCTGTCTCCTGTGCTAAAGACGTCAGTCGATGCATGGATCAAATCCTAATAAAGCAAAGCTCTCTTCTTAGAAAAGAACATGTTTTCCATTCTTTCTGCTAACATTCCTCCTCACAATTGCCCTTGTTTAGCCCTATGATAACTTTATGATGCAGTCCCAACATAACTCACAGCACTTCCCATTATTGTGTGCCACAAGTGTTTACAGAGCCATTTTTGTGGTAGATACCAGCCTTTAGACATTCCACATTTCCTGTTTCACTGGAGCAAATCACACACTGTTCAGCACTGAAATGCAAGTCCCTAATTAATTTATACACAACAAAATACATTATCATTGCAATGACTGAAGTAACGGAGAACAGCCCATTAGCAAAAACTAGCTACCTAGCATGGACAGATTATTTTATTTTCATGTTTCCATCAATATTAAGATCCATTAATCATCTTTAAAAAAACCCAAAACAACCTACCCCAATCCCTAACTGCCTTTACACTTTTCCACTGGTACTAAGGATGTCTGTATGGGATACCTGGGCCAGACTTGTTTTCTCTCACAGCAAGGAAACCTCTCTGATACACGGAGAAGAACTAGGTTTTCACCACCACAGGGGACTTCACAACTAGTCCCACTCCATTAATACTCTCTTTATAGAATCAGAACATAATAGCCCAGTTAAAAAAAAAAAAATCAAGATTAAATTCAATATATTCTGAAGGAGTGAAAATTCCTAGCAACGGCTGAAAGGGAAGTGGAATTCATAAATGCTTCTTTCATCTTTGTCAAATTATTATTCAGTGCAGTTACGTTTATTAATAACAACATCCCTTAAACCACATAATGAAAATCCATTAGCAAGAAACACTTTAAAACGTTCAACAGGCTGTAACAGATGATTTATCAAAAGCTGCAACAATTAAATAATATAAGCAGAGTGGGCATTTTTATGGGCTATGGAACTTGCCAGAGGGCCGTCACGATACACTCAGAAATGGACTGTGTGCATGGCACAGCTCAACATTTTTCTTTAATTCAATCATCTACATTAGCAAGGGGTAATGCAAGCTAATAATAATCCCTGAGATTTTCTTCATCGCACTTCTGTACGTACTTGCCCCTAAAAATGCAGATGGTCATTTCAAAGTCATCACCTGTGGTGTCTGCTCCGTGCAGAGGTACCAGACGGCTGCTCTGAATCAAGTACGGAGAGAGGGAACCTGTGAGAGCCAAGCACTGCTCGCAGAGGAAACGCACTCTGTCTTCGCTGTAATGAACCCCAGCAAGAGGAGTCCCTGAAGAAGCTGTTCAACTGTCCCTAGGAGGGTCAGACTTAACCGAGACTGGCCTGGGGACGATCACCGCATCACTTTCTCTGTTAGCACACCCTGCATTTGCCCTAGAAGTTCACATATTCCCCTCTTTCATTTCTTTGCTTTTTTTAAAACATATTTTAAATGTCGATCACTGTCAAGTAATGACTACGAAAGCACTAGATATTGAGACTACATTCAGACGAAGGATTTTGTCATTATCATCACGCAACAAATTGCCAGTCTTGACTATTGTACATAGCCTGCAACACCGAAGGGTCTTTCAGGTCCCGGGGGGGCCGTTACAGAAGGACCAACTGCGTCGTCCTTCTCTCGGTCGCTTCCAGTTTGCAGCAGAGAACAATAATGGCACAGAGCGCTCGGCACTGCTCCGCACTCATTCCCCAGCCGTGACTGCATCTATCACAGCCTCCTGCTGCATCAGTCTGAAGAGGTTTTTGAAGGCATTTTCTTTGTTGCTGCAGAAGGCAATGCCTAAGTCAGGGACTGCAGGGAGAGGTGAGGGGAAGGGGTAGGAGATGCCATTGCAGCCAGGGAGCAAGTGAAACAGCAGCTCTGGGGTCTCAGCCCACTGCCCGGGCTGCACACAGGGCAGCTGTGGGCTGTACTGGGCTTTTGCCTACTTGCTGACAGATCAGCCTGTGCAGGTTCTCCTTCCAGATTTAATCATTCCCTAAATCAGTAAAAAGATGCCCGAGGCAGGGGTCAGATGGTTTCTGAGGCAGATACACACAGTGCAGCCCAAATGCAGCCCAGTTCCCTCCAGAGTGAAAAGCTCTTTGCACCTTTAAGCTATGTGTTTAATTCATCCCAGGCGAACAGAGCTGCACTCGGTGTTCATTTGTTCCCCCAGTGTGTTCCACTTAGGAGGGCGAAACGGTGGCAGAATGTATCTTCCATAACCGCACGTGAGCCAACTTGTCAGATTATTTTCTGTCCCAGCTGGGACTGTAGCTCAGTGCTTACTTTTGACTGAGCACAGCTAGAAAACATAATTACATGGGCCAAAGCACAGAGGTCTGTAGCTATGGATGCCTGGTGCTGAGCTGGTGAAGTGCAGCACATGGGGGGAAAAAAGGAAGTTACGAATGAAGTGTACGCTCCCACCACATCCCTGCTGCAGAGCTTACGGCTTTCAGGCTTGGGCAGAGCAAAAGGCTAAAATGTCTCTGGTGTAATGACAGATTGTGTGGCATGAAACATCAAAAACTGTATGTTAGTGCTTGAGCTGGTGGGTGCAACCCGTCCAGCCAGATGAAAGCAGTCCAGACTAATGCTGGTGAGACAATACTTGGCATCTCACAGCAGAATCACTCTTGGCTTTAACATCCCCCTCCTAGTTCATTTTCTGTTTTCTCTGTTGTTGACCTCCAGTGATGGAGGAAAGGGGCTGGACATGGAGAGGAAAATGAGAAGGCAGTGGAAGGTGGTGTGAGCAGGAGAGGGGCCTGTAGGAACGGGAAAGAGAGGGAACAGCTGTGGGGCTGGGAGGGAAATGGAGGCAGGGGCATGAAACAGATACGCTTCCCCTTTGGGAGGATGGGCTGAGCCAGTCTGAACAAAAAAGGCCTAATATGAAAGGGAGGAAACCAGAGAAGAGAAGAAAGATGGAACAAGGGAGATCACAGAGAACAACAGGAAGCAGTGCTAAGAGGACAGAGATGAAGGCTGGGGCTTGTGGGGGAAAAGCAAATAAAGAGAAAAACTTCAGGAATATTGTGCAAAAGACTGAGAGAATAATAAAAAAAAAGCCCTATAAAAGTGCCAGCTACCCAGCTGCTGTAAGCGAAACTCCACTTACGTCAACACCACACCACTGATCAGCACCAGGGGAGGAGGTTTGGGGTTGTTTTCTAATGGCATGGAAAGGCTTTCAGCGACGCAGAACATGAACTCCAGCTTCCACTGAAGTCAAAAGGGTTTAGAGGTGCTTACAGCCACAGAAAAACATGGCCCAGCTTGATAAATCCCACGAGACAAGATGCCACATTACAGCCCTGAGAACAACCAGCCTTTCACCTTGTCTGATGTCCACCTCGAGACCCAGGGTGATAAAACCAGCACGTGCAGGGAGGGGGCATGTGGCAGCCTCTGCACCCACGCTGGGGACACTCACATAGCCCTGCGCTGCCTGCATCACAGCAGGCATCTGCTTCGTTTTCCCTGATGAGCAGCGAGGTCCTTGATTTACATATCTAAGCTTGAGTAGGGGTAAGAGGCATCTGCTTTGCTGGTTGAAGTGAAATGTTTGGCTTATTGGCATGGCTTGTTTAATTTGGCCCTTACTGCTCAGTCGGTGTTATTAGAGAAAGCAATAAAAAAGCATTAAATACTAGGAACTACATTAAAACAACATGGAGCACGCAATGCAAACCTAAAAAAGCAAGGAGGCTGAGTATGGAGACTGCCATTCCCTCCTTCAGTCCTCCTCTTCCACATGAATATGGAGAGTGTTACAGTGCTGTTCAGAGGGGTGGAGGGCCCGGTGGTCACCGTGTGTCTGCAAAGTGTCAGATCTGTATCCGAGGCTGGCTCCTTCCCCCAGTGCCAGGGTGGCTGCTGAGGTCAGAAACAGGGGCAGATGTTTAGCTCTGATGCAGGCTGACAATGCAGAAGTACCGAGCTCCCAAAACTGAAGGCTCTGTCAGAGTTTTCCTTCAGTGCAATCTCCCCAGAGGCAACAAGTGTCCACCCTCAGCTGTACCTCTCTCCAATCTACATAAACCATCATTAAAGAGAAGTCCTAAAGTGTTCTTCCTCTCCAGGTTCGCAGATCATGTGCTGTGTGTTGCCAGCCCCATGAATCGCAGCAGCTGCAGAGAAGGATGCTGAGCTACGCGCAGGGAGCAAACACCAGCAACGGATGCTCAGTCGCTCCAGTGGCAGCAGCTGGGACTTGTGTCAGTCTCACAGGCTGCAAATATTGACCAGATTGTCACACATGTTGAAATTAATTAGTCATCTTGAAATCCTAATTCACCTCAGCAACACCCTTTCATATGCTGCTGTGGTTCATTAGATGCACTTCAGCTCTTCCACTGCTTGCTCAGCGCTTCTTCTGCAAAAGATGTTCCTCCATCTCTGCAATCCTTTGCAAACCTTGAGGCCCATTTCACACAAGTTTCTTTCTTCAGCTTGCAACTAGTCACACCCTAAATAATCACAGGCCATAGCAGCCCAGCCATCAGCTGCGCAGTCTTAAAACATCTGGGCTCATCTCCTGGCTCTAGGAAGTGAGGGTCTCGCTGCCAGGCCTGCTGCGGACCGATACTTGTTCCCCAGGGATGTTGTTCCACACAGGTCGGAGAACAGGTGGAGCACAGTTTCAGCTCTCTTTGGCCAACTGCAGGCAGCCTGGCCTGGCTTTCAGTGGCGTCTACCAAAGACCACCAGAGCCGGTGAGCTGTTGCATGCAGCAACGTGGAAGACGTCATCCCCTTTCTCCCTCCAGCTAGCGGTTCTAGAAAGACTTTGAAATGTTGCAGTCAGCTCCTGCACGTCCCTGCTGAGCTCCTTCCAGACTGAATTCTTACACTTGCAACATTTTTGCCAAGATATAATTTTCTTTTGACCACACAAAAAAGGGCAGATTCCTAGCACCACAGGGAGGGACTGAGAGATGTCAGAAATGACATTGTCACCTGCCCAGGCCAGTGCTCACTGCTCTGCCCCAGCTTTCACAGCTCAGTCAGATTTCTTGGTTTCTGCGTTGGCCTTGAGATGGGACTCCTGGGGCCCTGGGATCATTAATTTGCCCATTTTGTTAACTGATTTGAGCCACAGCTGTATCCTTGCATTTCTTCTGCGTCATGAAAACCACAACTGCACGTTCTGTCTGGGCAAACGGTGAGGTGATTATTGTAAGGCCTGGATCTCCTAAGGCAACAAAGCTTTATGTGTGATCACAGTGTGTGTGTGTGCGTGTGCATAGTTCTTGAACATGTCAGACAATTTCAGCGAGACAGAGAGGAGGATTTCTCAAAGCTCTGAAGCTCCCAGAGGTGGACTGGAGATGGCAGATGGAGGACACAGACACCATTAGTATCCCCCGAGGAAAAGGCAGCAGGGAGTGCTCCCTCCACATCAGACAACAGAGATGCCACAAGGGTGAATGCTGTTCATTTGACCCGCTGATCATGACATTACTTGTGAATAATCTCCGTGTGCCTGCTCACCTTCTCTTGCCACTCACTTCCTCTGCCCGTCTGGAGCTGACCCTGCATAGTTGTTACGTGAATGGCTTCCCTCACTCACCTGCCCATCGGCCCGTGGCCTAAATCTCTGGTGATGAGGGTACTGCTACTGCGAAATGGGTAACGGAGGAAATGGCAGGAGGACTGGGACACAAGTTGACGGGAGCTGCAGCGGGGCGACAGCTGTCCCTCGGCGCATCCGTTGTTCCTGTTCAGAGAAGCAGCTTTAAGAAAGTGGTATAAATTATAGGAACTGGATCACTGGCTTGAACAATGTCAGCATGTCCCTTCGAGGGCATTCACTCGCCCTACACCATGAAACGACAAGTTATTATTTAACAGCAGACCTCACACAGAGGAATGTTTTTCTGTATTCATGACCTCTAACAAGTATAGCAATTGTTTACTATACTCTGAGCAATTCAGCAGTGGCTATAATGTGATAATTATAAAGCAACCTTCGTAAAAGTATATTTCTGATGCATCAACAAAAACTCAGCAGGCCCCTCCAGCTGGCACTGAACATATGAGTTAAGCCCAATTTGAGAATCAGATTGTGCACTATGTTTTGTGCAGCTGTGCGAAGACTCTGGCGAGGAGCTCTGGAGCAGACGCCTTGCAGGAATGGAGCGAAGGGCAAGAAGTAGCATTGAAGCAGACAGGGCAGGAGCCACAGGTCCTTTTCTCAATGGTTAATGACAACGGAAACCATCAGGCTCATTTTCAAGATGGATAAACTGAGGTTCTGGAAATCAGAACACCAACATTTTCTAATCTGGCTACTGATTTGTTGGTGTCTGGTTTTCAAGGTTCAGTCTGAGTCCAGTCTGTGCTGGCATTTTTCATGGAGTGAGATGATTCATTATTATTATTTTATTTCATCCCTACACACTAGAATAGCATCTTGAGGTTCCTGCAAGAATCAGCTCTTCTGTGTGCTCAGTGCTAGCAAACTCCAGCTCCTGTTCCTTGAGGAAGGATGTACAAGGGCTTCAGACACCTTGTAGCAGAGCCACCAAAAAGTCACCCTCTGCCACTGCCATTCAGAGCCCCGAGGCTGACCTAGCCCCATCACCGATGTTTCAGCTAATCAGACTGTGAAGGGGAATGGCAGGGCACAGGTGTTTGTTTTCTTCTTCCAGCACTGCTGCAGCACAGCACTTCCCTGGAGACAAGCTGGATACTTCAGAGACTCTGAAGTACTTTGGTAGCCCCTAAATGCTTCTGTGCCTCAATTTCCTTACCTGCAAAAATGCAAAGATGAAAAACCCTCAACCTAGGGCTGTGCTCAGGTGTGGAAAACACTTTTAGCACCTTGAAAGAAGGTTTCTGTGGAAGCCCAAACTGTAATTTATTGCTTCAATTAAAAGAGTGTGTGTTTTATAATCCACAGTCTGTTTACACTTCTTATAGCTATCTCTCTAAAAAGAACTCAGCTCTGGTAGCTCATGGATTTGGCACAGCTTGTCAAATAAGCAGGCTCACCAACCTTTCCACGACACACAGTGCTTCTGTGTAACTTTGCAGGCTGTGTTTGACTTGTCTGAACTTGAACAGTCACCACTGATTGATTGGCTTCTAAAAATATCCACCCACCATGGTCCGAAGTCCATAGAGCTCTTGTTGATTTAGATGGAGACCTTCTTGCCGGTCAGAGGCTAAGACAGACATCTGACACCCGGGTGCTGCTCTGTCTCGGCTCTGCTCTCTGCCTCCTGTCCTGGGAGGGACCAGCAGAGAGGCCCTGCGTGCCGGGCAGCACTCGCACTCGGCAAAGCCCTGCTCTGCCACACTTGACAGCTCTTGGTACCGACGAGCAGAGCGAGCAGCAGGATAAAAACAGCCCTACGGGTCCCTTCCCTTCCTGCGTCCCCATTTCCAGTCTCCTCCTGCAGCTATTGGTAGCAAGTGGGATGAACTGGGACCATCATGGGCCCAGGCGGTGCTGTAAGTGCCCCCACAGTGATGGGAGAGCTCTGAGAGCCAGGTATGCAGCTGCTGCAAGAGGAAGGCATGGCAGCATACCCTGGAGAAAGCTGCAGACACATGATTATTGCTAGGACAGCCACCAGGAGGAAAGCCAGACTACGATCTCTATTGGAGGCAATGGACGCCCTGTTGTTTTAGAAACCTGTCACAACTGGCTGTTAAGCATGCTGTTTTGCAGCTCCTAGATCCCATCATCAAGCCAGCTTTAAGAAAGAACTCCAACCCAGGGCATACGGCCGGGGTTCCCCCCTTAGAGACCACGGTGTTTGCACCCCCAGCTACCCACACCCAGATTACTACAGCTGAAGCCTCAAAATGCATTTTGGAAAGGGAAAGGTGGGCAGGAGGAGCCATGATTTGAGGACAGGAGCCCAAGCAGCTGAAACCTTCCACGGAAGGAAACAGCAGAAAGGCGAGAGCATGGATACGCACAGCCAGGAGCAAAGCAGTGTCTGCTCATTCCAGCAGAGATGCATCGATACCGGCATGCCGGGTGCTGGTGAGGAATGCAGCAGCACCAGGTTTGCAAAAGATGTAAAACCGAGACAGACTCTCAGCACCGCGCACCGCTGCCACAGGTCTCGGGCCACTCTGGTCACCTACCTGCTGACGTGGAAGCTAACAAAGACAAAGCAGAGTGCAGTCTAATATATACACTGGATGTTACCACGTTACTGCATCTTAACACAGCAGAATCTTTTCTAAATGATGTATTATAGCTGAGCTAAAACCTAAATAATAAAGGCTACTTTTGGCTCTCTGGAAGATCACAGCTAGACAGTTGCCTGTGGAATACCAGGCTAATGGAAGAAATTAATGGTATTCTGGGAGCATAGAGGACTGGAGATGATCACTGCAGCCAGACTCCACTTCCACGGCTTCATATGCAATCCCTTTTGTATACGGGTTACGCAATGGAACCCTGGCCCTGCTGTCCTGACACAAGGTCTTGCAGAACCTGGTTGCTCTGAGACCCAGAGCCCTCCTCGTTCCAGCTTCAGTGTTTATACTCATTTTGTCAGCCAAAGATTTCCTTTCATTTATATAATATTCTTCCTTCTATTGCACCTACAGAAAGCAGTATCCTCACTCCAGCACTGCTACGCTGAACGACCCACACTCCTTTGGTCGCTCCTTGTAAATGTCATCCATTGTCCCAGTCACCTTGAGTTCCACTTTGGGTTTATCCTTCCCAAAGACGGATGACGAGAACTGACCGTGGCTTTCCAGATGAAGGTTCAGCTGTTCCTTGTACAGTGGCAGGAGCACTTCCTCATCTTTTCTGGAAGTATCTTGCCCAATAAACCCTATGATCTCATCTGGCTTTTGTGTTTAGTTTTAAAAGGGGCATAAAGAAGGCTCTCCAACATTTCACTTCATTTTATTTTAGTGTTTGTTATCTGGAAAGAAGAGGGTAGTTAAACTGCCTTTTTAATTAAATTCCTTTAAATATGTGAAAACAATAAAGAAAGAAAGATAGCAAACAAAGTAAGACAGAAGAATTACCATGTGTATGAGCAGAGGTATTTCGTCCATGTAACACATTCATATATAAATCTCTTTTCCAAAAACTTGCAACATTTCTCAGTCGCTCAGTCTGTCTCCTGGGTAACTTCACACCTCACAAGAGGAGCCTTGTGCCTCCGCTTGTCAGTGGGACACAAGCCTTGGGAAGTCTATTGAAATTCTCCTCTAAATAAAAAGTATTCCTAATTTCTTGAAGGTGAGCAGAGCTTGCAGTACTGCATCCTTCTCTCCTTGCTTCTCTCCATCTTCACACCTCTTATGAAAATAAAAGGCTCTGAGTAGCAATAGCTTCATAAAACCAGGGGGTTTGAGCCGTGGTCCCTTCAGGCACACAGACTCTTTCTATAGGTCGATGAAAAGCTCCTCAGAATTACCATGAGCAAGGAGACAGTGAATAGGCTTAGGTTTGCTAGAAAAGGGTTCAAACCTGTGGTGTCAAATGTTTAGAGCTCCATAAATTAAAAATTAGGTTGGAAAACACTGTCTTAGCTAAAATGACCTGATAAAGGTCCTCTGCCATCACCACAGCATCTACAGGATGAGATCTCACCACTTACACTAGATATGGGAGAAATTGTGTCTGTCTGAAGGCTCAGACCCTGTAATTCAATTAAATCCGTGTTGCAATGGTTCTGACCATAATGAAGACGTCTGAGCACAGAGCTGCATCCTGCCTACACCCCATATACCAGAGTGGCGGGAGCACCAGCCCCAAGACATCAAGGCAGCTGGAAACACCAATTTGACCAAGCTTCTCATCGGCCCTGCTACGGCTGGCGACAAGGAGCACAGAGTGTATGTAAAACACTGTAGGTTACTGGCACTTAAACCCACTGGGCACTTCAAGAAATCACGACATTAAGACTGGAACGTGTTTGCCATTGTCACTGGAACTGGGGAATCGGGAAGATGTTGGTGTGCAAGTTGCTCCCAGTGACCTGTGCAGCCCCGGGTGCTGCACTGCTCTGTGATACGGTTTGCACTGCAGCAACACCTCAAAACCCTCTCCAGAACCAGGCCTTTGTGGTAGTTGGTGCTGTACAAGCATAGAGCAGTTTTAATGTACATTCAGCCTATTTAAAGTACAGATTTCTGAAACGTGAGACCGCTGGGTATTGAGGGCCACGTCACTGTCTGCCAAATGGTTCTCAAACATTGCCTGCTGCTTGCCCTTTAGTAATATTTACTTTATCTTCTCTACAACTTGCCTAATTTTTTTTATTGTTGTTTTATTCCTTTTTTTTTTTTAAATATAGAGACGATGTTTTCTGTGTCTCCTTTCTCAGATACCACCACTCTCCCAGGGACCTCTCAAACACCAAGGCCAGAAACCAAGTCCAGGAATTGTAGGTTGCAGTTAATCTAAAATTGGTGACTTGTCAATTTTAATAGTTTTCATTTCCCAACTGTCTGCTTGGGTTACATACATAAAACTTTTAAATAATGTGCCTTGTCTCTCTTCCCACATAGAAAACCACTGTGTTTCCCTGTCCTCCTTACAGTATGTGACCTTTAGCTGCTCTCCCTTGCTTATCAACTCAAGGAATTCATTCAGCTTCTCAGCAGCTCCAACACTTACTCTCCATTCACATCCCTCTAAAGGCCCCATCAGCTCCTTGCTCAGTATAGAAAGATTTATATGTATGTGCCCCTTCACATCCTTCCTCCTTAGGCTTTGATTTACCATCCTGGCTTCCTCATCACTCTATAGCACTTCCTACATATTTGTCTTTATAGCTTCTCATTTTCCCTCTTTGAAATCACCAATGAGTTGTGTTTCCTTAACGGTAGTGGCAAAAATTCACTCGGCAAAGAGACCGTTGCAAGGAACTGTGCAAACCTGAGCTCCAGTGGAACGTAAATGGCATTTTGCCTCTGATGCTGGCCTTAAGCACAGGAAGGACTTTCAACCCGTATCAAACTTCCTTGTGCCGTTCTCAGACCCTTGCCTGCTTTTACATTTCCTGTGCATTCATTAAAGGAAAGCTTTGTGCCTTCCACAAGGCATGAGGAAATACGACCTTTTTCCCCTGTTTTCTTAGTGCCTCCCTCCACAAAGAGCTACTCCAACCCAGCACCACTTTCTCTAGCAGACACAGTGCCACAGCTGCAAAATTTTGCTCTTTACTTTTTCCCCTCCTGGGGTTTGTGATCAATTTGTTACACAGTTTGTGTTACCCCACTAAAGAAACGGGACTAATGGAAAAATGCAAGGTCACGCCAGAGAGGGCTCTGGCTGGGGTGGCCACCACCCTAAGGATCTCCGTCAGGGTCTCCTGGAGTCACAGATGCACCAAGCTGGAGGAAAACGATGGATCAAAAAAAGCTGCCCACCCCTCTCTGCTCAGCTGCTCGTTGGCCAGACCTGAGGTTCATGTTCCTGGTCTTATAAATCAGTCTTTGAAGTTATTTTCACATTTATTCTCCTACTCCTAAATACTCCCCTCTGCAGGGATTAAAGCTGGTAGTAAAATATCTCACAAATGTTTATGATCACAATTACACCTGTTCCTAGAAGAATTTCACAGTCAATTGAGTCACATTATTCTTTTCATATTGGCCTTTCCTTCCCTGGTATCCAGATTTTCCAACCACGTGAACCAAGTGAAAGCCCTGCAGGTCGTGATTTCAGAATATTCTTTAAAGTGTTTTAAACTCAAGTACTCCCTAAATACAGACATGCAGGTCAGGCAGATGATGAAATGTCTTTAACTAGCTGAACTGCAAAAAAAGGGGGGAAAGATCTTTTCTGAAAATGTTGCCTCTGTAACGGACTGGGATGTGTATGGTCAAGAACTCAGGCCAGCTGCTTTAAATGTTGCAGAATCCTGGATTACATCAATTTTACCCAAATTAAGGCATTCCTACTTTAGATCGCACAACTTTGATCCCTTGAGGGGAATTTCAGTTACCAGTGTGAGTTAATACTCACCTGGGTATGACCAGTACTCAAGCATGCAAGACGCTGGGCAGAAAATCAGGGGAAAATTTTAAGCTTTCTTTGGCATTTATTCAGCCTGAATTTCCCAACAGAAAAAAAAAAGATTGGCACTTATGGGTGAAATTCCCCCATGACACAATAAGGCTTGCCTATTAAACAGGAGTTAAGTCACGCACAGTCAGCCCATTTGGAATTAGACTCTACAGAGTCCAGTTAGAAGCAAGGATAGGAGATAGAGCCATATTCCTTCCCAGGAGGCTGTTGAGAGTCTCTGACTCCCATCAAAATCACCTGGAACTCCCAGGTGCTGTGAGGAGAGAACAGTCTTGATTAGCAAAATATTCCTGGACAGAGTTCAATTTTACAGAAGTTCACTGCCTACCAACTTTCAGCCCCTTTTCTCCTGTAACCTACTTCAGCTGTTAACACCAAGCAGCAATAAAACTATATCCATGTTCACTCAGAAATTTTCTTGAAATGCTTTCGTGCAAAGGGAAATAGTTTCACATCCTGCACATCAGATTTCACATGGGAACATCTGTCAGATTTCCAGCGTAGAACAATTTTTCCAACAGGAAAAATCAAGTCCTGTAGTAAAGGCTAATCTAATCTAATACTTATCTTTGCAAGGATCCCCACCAGCTTTGAATGCCCATGAAATAAATATGGCTCATAAAAAAATATACAGTCTAACTGCATGAAAGAGCTGACAGACAGCAATGGCACTAAAATTCTTTGCCACAGAGACTGGGATACCACAGTTATATCCTTCTCTAGTCATACAGAAAATACAGCTTATCTTTTCCATTGGGATACAGTAACTTTCAGAAAAATGTTCAATAGTTATTGCTCTGTCCTAAAAGTCTAATTGCACAACCCACTAAAAATAGATGCAACACTAGCACTTACAAAAAATGTACTGCAATGTCAAACAACACTGCCAAAAAACCACAATGGCAGGCCTGGGTCCTGCAAAGCCCCACATCTAGTCACTCTGCTTTTTCACACATTTGGAACAGGTTTTCTAAAATTGGTGAAGCTATCCATAACAGGCAAGGGCCTTTTGCAGGATCAGGGGGCTCCTTTACTTGCTCTACTGGTGGAAAATTAGATCTACTCACTCCTATATAACCTCTTTCAAATAATATTGAATTACCTACAAGTTACTAAAATTAGACTAACAAATAAATGACTTTGTAGCTGAGCTGATAAAATGTGACTGTTTACGTATGATTTAATCCTAGAACTAAGATTAAAGACTACTTCAAACAAGGCCTTTGCCCAATATGTCATATAAAATTCTGTTTGGTTTCAGCAGAGCTGAGCATGACTTTAACAACCTTGTTAATCACAGATTAAGAAGGGAAAAGATCCTATTTGGCACCAGGTGTGCCATTAATAACAACTGGGGATGCAGGGGAGCTGCAGAACCAACCTAGCTCGAACGCCATGGAGAAGCTCTGAGCGCTGGAGCCGTGCCATGGCTGAAGCACACCAGCCTGGGCATGGCAGGACAGAGCGGCCCTTCTGCTTCCACGCGCTGCAGACGCCGGGCAGAGCAGCCTGCAGGGACCAGAGCTCTATGAGATCTGCCTCACTGCCCCTTCTCAGCTCTTTCTCTCTGCATTCCTGTAAGACTCTGCTGGATCCATTTGAAAAGTCAGCAAATACCCCTGGGAATCCAAAATTTCCTAAATAATTGTTTTCTGGCCCTAATGAAGTCCCCTCCCTTTTTGATGGTTTTTGTCCTTCATGAAACCAGGCATGAAGCTGATGTTCCTCAGACCACCTTTCCCTGGCAAGGGTATCACACTCATTTCTTTAAACACACAGCGAAGCCCTTGTCTGTCTCCGGGCTACGCTCAGCCCCTGAGGGGCACAGGCAGGGGCTAAGCACGGCAGAGCCTCCCGTGCTGGCAGAGCCAGGGGAGGTCCCCCTCACCCTGCAGCTCTCCTGCCCACAGACTCCTGCCCCTGCGCTGCCTAAGGCTGGGCTCAGGGCCAGGCACCTGGGCATTTCTCACGACCACCACCGTCCACCAGCATCTCACCTGGATGTTCCTGTACTTTCTGCCCCACCTCTCTCCAGGGAACTCCTCTGCAGCGCTCCACAGTACAGGTACGGCCACCCGCTACCCTCCAGCTCTCCTTCCCAAAGGCATTTTTCTGCTGGGGTGGGAAATCAGCTGCTCTCAGGTTATGCAGTGTCTGGTGCATGAGACTTGCAGGCACTATCACCAAACCAAACCAGATGTGATGTAGCAGTGTGCTTGAGTAGGAAGAAGATCCTGGCCTGCAGAAGCCTGAGCCATCGAGTGAAGCACTGCAAGGTCCTTTCCTCTCATCCAAGGCAGAGTGCCAGCACCGCAGGGTCTCCCAGCCACATCAAACTGCACAGGGACAGAAGAGAAAATCTACTGCATATTAAATGTATCTAACAATCATTTTTAAGCACAACCATAAAGTCTTTGCCTGAGCAGCCCTCTTCATCTTCACCTCCCATGCAGCCCCAATGTCCCCCAAAATGGATCCGAGGGACAGTCTGGTTAAAACAGCCACCCCATGGATAAATACTGGACAATGACAAGTTTTCCCACCGGCAATCCACTAGACTAACCTTGCAAGCCCATCTTTCAGGTTTTAATTCTTGCTCTGCACAAACAAGGTCTATATGGGTGGCACATGGGACATGAGGGTGGTGCCCAAGTATCTCGGTGGCATTGCTAGCCATAGCTCACTTGCAGCATGCACAGAACCCTGAATCCAGCACAGCTAACCTGACCACTTACAAGTGAACTATCTCCCGTTTGCTGCAGGAAAGGCAGAAAAGACAGGGAGGATGGGCATTTCTTTCCCAGTGGTCTTTCTAAATGATGTTTGCCCTAAATCTCTTAAAGGTAAAAAGAAAAAGAAAAGATCTGGAATCCTCCCTTCTGCTATGCAGAAGATAAGCTGTGATTCAGTGTGAAAGTCCTTCTGAGCTTTTCCTAGTTCCCATTACCACAGTGCCCAAATATCCCATTGTGAAACAAAATCTCCCCCAGTGAGGTGCAGTGCCAATGCACAAGAAACATCAGGGGGTTTAGAATAGAGAAGAGCAGTCCTGGCGCCTGGTATTCTGAAAACGCTGTGCAGCCGACCTTTGAAAAGCAATTCCGAAGTCCCTCTCATCAAAACAGAGGCTCCTAAAATCACTTCTCATGTTTTATAATTTTGGTCAGATCTCTGCCCTGACAGTTTTGCAGTGGAATTCAAGTTTATGATCCATACTCCATTGCCTTTAGTTGCTGCAATTTAATGCAAGCTTAAGACCCAAGCAATTGCAGAGAGCATGCACGGAATCCTCTTCGCGCTTATACTGCATGTGTTTTACATTGTTTAGGTTTTATTGTATATTCCATGCTATTAATGCCCTGCCTTTCTATAGCATCTCCCAGGTGAAAGCCTCACTACACTTTAGAACCATAAAAAAAGCTGAAGAATACCACCAAGACTAGCAGAACCCCCTGTTCTGTAACCACTTTGACAAATTTGTCTCCTAACTACCGAGTGGTACCTTTCTGCTCTCGCATGAAGCCCAAGTTCTTCTGCAAAAGGCTGCCAAACTGGTGCAGGATCAGACTAGTTTACCCCTGCAGTTCCTCTGCCAGGCGCTGGGTAAGTGACTTTGAGGTTTCTACCCTTTTCACAGTGTAGAGCCAGAGCCTGCACGTACCAGTCTCCTTAGGAAGCTCTGCAAAGGGGCAGAGCTGAAAAATCCACTGCTGTGCAGCCAGCCCTGACCCAGCCCTTCTGCCCCTGCAAGTCCAGAGAGCTTTACCAGCACGCTGTCAGTACCAGGAGAAAAGGAAATTCTCCTGGAGGTACTGTGAAATAGTAAGAGTCTGGGAGCCAGGACTGAGCATGCTGACAATGATATTTTCTTTGCACTGAGCTGCCATGTGTTCAGGGTTGGCTGGATACTTATTTTTTACCTGTACAAGTTGTGCCTGGCAGAAGTAGAAGACTTTATAAATTTGTCTAGGATTCTTAGATATCCGGCAGCCAGGTTGCGAGTCGCAGTTGCTGGACTTCTGGCAATCCTTGATTTGTCACATCCACAGGGATCAGCTCTACAACACACACATGGCCCTGGAGACTTCAGCCTGCTCTGTGTTTCTACAATAATCCCAGCATCTGAGATTACCATGCCTGCGCCGATCAACTGCACAGAACACACACACCGGATGCTTCCTGGAAATACCGCATACACTGCACCAATAAACAGATTTCTGCAAGACTAATTACCTCAACATGACTTTTAGCAAGTCTTCTTGTGTCTCAGTGTGTCAGTGGGATGCTGTCATAAAGCTACAAAGTTTTTCAAAAGCCTAGGACAGATATCATTTCAGTTGAGTTAAAAAGGTCACCCAAGAGCAGCACAATAACACAACCAACTCAATCACATAAGGTGTTTGTCAGATCCTGTTCCTGTGTGTTATTCTCAAATACGACTCTCTCTGGATTCTTATTGGGCTATCGCACTTCTATCTGTGCCCCCGGTACTCAGACATATGTTCAGCTCTCGTTAAATTTGACTTCTTGTTGTGTTATACAACTGAGCTTTACTCAGTGTTATCTTTTGATTGACTCCTCTACTATTGCCCTCCCAGGGTATTTATCTGAGGCCAATGACAGCCAGCAAATACTTACTAGAACTCTTGTCTTTGGCAGCGCATTCTGGCAGTAAGTGTTTTCAGGCAGTTTGAGAAGTGGGTGTCACTTACATTCGCTCACTCTAAAATCTTGACTCACCCTTCACGCGTATAATCCCTCCTGCAAATTCTAGGCCATGGATTTTAATAGAGTTTCCAAAGTAGGTGTGAGGGCCACTGGCTGTGCTAATTTAGTTCCTATTGATTTATCTTGTCTCCTTTCACGGCAGCAAATTGTAAATGTTTCCTCTGCTTCACTCGGTGTTTGCTCACTGCATGACAAGTCTCTAGCATTGATGGAATGTGTTAGTGAAAAGTGCCTTGATGTCTGTTTTCGGTATCACAGAGACAGAGCCGTCATCTAGTGACAGTCCCACTCTGGGAGAGCTGCCTCATTCAACCTCTACCTGGTTATCCAGAGAGGAAAGCTGGGCCCTCTGAAGCGAAGGTTCCACAGTAAAAGACACAAATTAATCTCCACAAGACAGGAAATAAACCTGTGTTTAGGACTGGAAGCAAAACTAAACTACTGACCCATCGCAGCCTTTTACGTTCCCCGTAGCAGAGGCTGAAGTGGTTACAACCACGAATTTCTTTCTCTGAAGTCAAAATCAGTTGTTGCAGGCTCCTTTTGGTCAGCAGCAGAATGCACTCTCCAGAGAGAATCCTGCCACACACCTCAGTCCTTTATGGATTCTACTTTAAAGCTTAAAATCCAATTTTACCTCCAGTTAGAAGTGGCTAAAAACTAGTAGCTCATTTTGTTTCCAGCTAAGCTCCTATTCTACAACCATAATAGGCCTGTTCTTTTGAAGCTGCTGCAGTTTTAGAGTGGTGAAAGGAGAACCTGACACTCAGGTTCACCCTGAGCCACCACCTTCCTCCACGGCTTTGATCAAGACCTTCCAGGTAATGCTCCTGGTTAGCTGGTGGTAAGTCCTTATGCATCTATTCCCTGCAGACCTCCATGTGGCAGCTGGAGGCAACTCTGGGACTGCGCAAAAAGGAAGAAGTGGTACTCAGGAAAGTGTGAACAGGCTGCCCAGGGAGGTGGTGGAGTCTCCTTCTCTGGAGATATTCAAGACCCGCCTGGACAAGGTCCTCTACAACCTACTGTAGGTGACCCTGCTTCGGCAGGAGGGTTGGACTAG
>Ga0065711_1003381_pt1 | contig 28236 bp, 18 predicted proteins | sample Hoacrofraction12_FD_59098 | JGI IMG/M metagenome (GOLD analysis project Ga0065711, IMG submission 59098) | Hoatzin crop microbial communities from Cojedes, Venezuela - Epithelial fraction 12 v2 (version 2) | ecosystem: Host-associated > Birds > Digestive system > Esophagus > Crop | place... | reverse complement strand
TGAGGAGTCTCCTTCTCTGGAGATATTCAAGACCCGCCTGGACAAGGTCCTGTGAAGCCTGCTGTAGGTGACCCTGCTTTGGCAGGGGGGTTGGACTAGATGACCCACAGAGGTCCCTTCCAACCCCTGCCATTCTGTCATTCTGTGATTCTACCAACGTCTGCTTGGCAGAAAAAGCAGGAGAGGCTCAACTATGTCTTTGTGAACATCCTTCCCAAGTTAGAAAAAACAGGAGAAACACACTGAAACTAGGAACTGCTCATCTGCAGAACCACACTGCAGCACTTCTTCCCCAGTATGTCTATCTAGGGACCACACTAGTGCAGCTTATCTTACTTTTCCTCTTTCCTTTCCGGCTTGAGTACTTGGGGTGATCCCTCACCACCTGCCTGCAAGTAAAGGACTCGGGGATCTCTGACCTGAAAATTGTGGAAGAAGATGCAGCAGGATGGGAAGGTCGGCACTATCTACAATACCGCTAATTCTGAAGCCCCTCAAATGACCAGACTTCAAACCCTCCTGTCATCTCATGGTGGGAGAAGCCCCACGAAGAGCCAGGGGAGAGAGGCTCAGAGTCTGTGACATTCCTGTGAAAGCAATCACAAGCCCTCACTCACACAGTCCCTATTCACCAGGCACAAATGGGGCCAAACACAAAGCTTTTCACCACTGCATTTTACCATCTTTGAAGTCAATGTCTACGGCTAAACAGCTCACCGGACATTTTCAGAATTATGTATAATCTTTGCAGTTTCCTACCTGCTTGATGATGAACTGTAACTAGAACGGACAAAGCACTACTGCAGTACCACTACAAGGAAAAATTGCTTCCATTTTAAACTATTACTTCTCTTCTGAACAAGATTTTATTTTTGTCTCATGAAACCTGCTTTTCCTAACTTCTTCCCTGCAGAAGGGAGAATTTATGCTATGTGTAGAGCTGCCTCCACTATGTATAGATGGTATTATAGATCATCATCTTTGATGATCATGTTGAGATCTTAAACCATTTGACATTTTTCACACCAGTGTCAGTCCCAGAACACAGCAGGGAAATCAGCAGCAGCTGTTCAGCCGTTTCTCTGTTACCAGCTAGGATAAAACTTGAACAACTCAAGTGCTTTATACAGAAGATTTAGCCCTTCCACCCTTTGGAGCAGGGACTACACCAAGGGTAAAGAAAAGCCTCATTTCTCTCCCTGTGAAAATTCCAGCTTGCTCAGATTTTAAGGCGGGTGCGCATTATTCAAGGGCGCATCCTGTAGAAGCGTATTAGAATCGGACAATCTCTTTTTCTCACACTCTGCCTCCACGGGGCAATTTCTAGCCCCAGAAAGCGCAAAGCAACATCAGGGAGGATGTGCCCCTCCCGGCTCCACGGCACAATAAAACCAAAAAGCCCCATTTTTGCACATGCAATTGCCGCTCCAGCCACCAGATGCTACTGCGGCATTAGAATGGGAGCTGGGGGCTGCGGCTGCCGCGCTCCCCATAGTCCCCTACTGGGCAATGGACATTATACAGAGTCTTTAATTACATGATCGTACACTACCTCATCCCCCGAGCAGGTGTCCTTTGGAAGAGGATAATGAAGAAAGCTATTATCTGTAGAATCCTTCCTCATCTGCTGGAAAAGTTAGCAGGTACATACCGAGCGAAATGAGACTGCAGGGGAAGAGGAGGGTGTCGTGGCTGAGGCTGCTGAACACAATGAAGCTGTGCTGCTAAAGAGGCTGTCAGAAAGGGCCGCCTCGTAGGGAGCCAGGGTACAGACATATCACTCTGGCCATCCAGAATCAGAAGGTATTTGAGGCACTGTATTTCATCTCTCCATGTTTCCATTTTCTCCGTAAAATTGGGATAACGCCTGCCAATGACTCTGAAGCGACTTTACGAGCACTAAATAAATAGTGGTTCTGATGTGTTAATGCATTTATACATGAACAATTAATAGCAGTAAGACTTAGCATTGCACACAGTATAGAGAAGAAAAAAATGGCTATTTAATACACAGCCATTCAGGTAATTTTGTTTTGTTTTGTTTTTAATAAAAAGCTAAATATGTACAAAACCCAAAAAGGATACCTGTCCAACCCACTTTAAGGACCTTTGACAGCATTAAACTTCTTCAATGTACAGCACAGCTCAAACTTCCACCTCCTTCCAGGCAGACTGGAAGAAAATTCAGAAGCCACAGTTAAGGAGAGGGCCTCCGGTAGGCTGACCGTAAGACAGTCAGCACATCACGGCCACTGCTCCCTTCCTGCAACAAAACTCGAGCTCTGGTTGCCTGGCATGAGGAGAAAGACAGCCATGGTATCTCACGGACGGCCAGATGGCAGGAATGAAGATGGGGTGCAGAGAACAGGAATGAGTGACGAAGCCCACAGTAAATAGTTCAAACAAGTATCCAAACTACACTGGAAGCCTAGATTTAACACTTAACCCTTCAGCCATTTGCAGTCCAGTTTTCCCCAATGAACGTCCAATAATCTTTGCATTACCTCCTTCCCTACTTGCTACAACAAAAACCCGATGTCTGTGCACTGTCATCAGGAGGGTTTAAATCATGCAGAGATGGGATAACTCAAACCCTTCCAACTCTTCTCCCTCCATGACCAGACCCGTGTTTTGCATAGCTGCCCATGCCTGCTCCCACTAAAGCAGCTCAGCAGGAAAACAGCTACTGCCCGGGAGGCTGCTCTTTGCCGCCGCAGGCTAGAAGGAAGGGGGAAGGCACAGGGGCAGAATTAGTAGCTTAACTTATTCAAAGCAAAGCCACCTTATCACCAAATTGAAGGTAATCATATCACACGGGAGAGAGAAATTATGCTTTTTTCCCTTTTTTTTTTTTTTTAATCTTTGGATTGCAATGTCCTGATAAGCAATCAGGCTCAAACATTTTAGTTCAACATGCAGAATCTACAGTACCTCATTTCCTATAGATAGCATTTTTCCATCATCAAAAGTAAGTCCTTATTCCCCTCACCAACTCTCAGCTCCTTTCTCAAACCACACTCAGTCCACAAGCTCAAAGCAGAGCTGCTGCCCGACTGCCTGCTGCTTCCAGCAACAGTCCTGCTCTGTCAGAGCTTCAGCCTTGCCTGCAGCCATTTAAACGTCCAGCACACAGATACCTTTCCTCTCATCTTCCCCCTTTCCCTCCGGCAGAGAAAACAGGAGCCTGTGACACAGGCCAGGTTTCCTCCCTTTCTTTTCCCTATGTATTTGCCCGTTCTTTCTGCGCGGCAGAGCATTCAGATAGATTCATAAAGGGATGCTGCTGAAACGGCATCCCTAAGCAATTATCAGGAACTGCTTTTTTCTGTACAACTGCCTGGAGCACAGCGCTGAGGGGTGCAGAACTGGGATGGGGTAAAGGACAGAGGCAAGAAGATCAAGAAATGAGACAGAAAGGGATAAAGGCTGAAAGATCACTGTTCAAAAGCACAAAAGGTTGCTAAAGGCAAGATCTCTCTGGATGAGGACTTTGGGTTTGGCACCTTTTCCCAGTGATCGCTCATCCGGATCTTACTGCCAGGACGGCTCTGTGGTTGACTAAAGAAGTCAACTAAAAGACGAAAGAAATGACTTATTTTATCTTGAATGTTACCAACATTTCAAAAGATTTTTTGAAGTGACAAGACTGTTCTGCTCCACTTTCTTATGTAAGTTTTGCAGACTATTTTTCTGATATAAGCCACAGTACAGAGACAAAGGCAGGGGATGAAAGAATAATATAAAACATGTTCATATGTGTTTGAGAGAGAACAGCAACTGCATCTTAATCCTTCCTCTGTGTTACCACAACTACATGCACCACAGGCTGAGTTCTTATTATTATTCCACTAATAGATTATTCTACTAATAACAAATAGAATGTATCGTATTTATTATTGTAAATATAATAATAGAATTATTTTTTCTACTAATTCACAATTTACTGAAAAACTGAAATGTAGCATATAAAGAGCATCTTGTTTTGCCCAAAGAAAGCCCTAAACTAGCCTAGAACTTTTCAGAGGCTTCGAACCTTGAACTATTTGAACACTTCAGCCTATGGAAAAAGTCATCAGCTCCTTCACTGAATAAGCATGGCTAGGACACTTGTCCTTACGAGATCCCACCAGTTCCAAACTTTCAAGATTACAAAGACACGACAGTGAGAGGAACCAAGCCACCAGAAACAGTCACAGCTGGAACTGAAACAAGGCTAATCCAAGCCAAAGTACTGCAATGCTGAGCAGGATGGGGTGGCAGAACTTCATCTTTCAGTCTGGTAGTAACACAGGTGCAACCACCATGAAAAAGGAGAGTCTAAAGAAGTAAATTATCAGTGCTCGCTCTTTTCTTAGGTAAGGCCAATCCAGTAAATGTTTTAAGTCCTGTCAAATGAACTAGCAAGTGACCTTTAGGGCAGATGCAGTTTCTATAGGATAGTACACAATTTCCCTACACCACAGGCTTTGTTATGTTATTTCTTGGACAAGTGCTGGATGGCTGGTCTGGATACATGTGATATGAAGAGGGAAGTTGCTAACTGAGAGCACAGGGGTCTCATGTGAGTAATACTGACTGTAGAGAGCATGAGACACCACCTGAAATGTTCCTTCCCTACCCACGGGGACATGGGATTAGAGGCCAGTCAGTGAAGGTAGCTTCATCCAGTTCACGCAGTAGATTCTTGGAAGAGGTGAAGACACACTGCTGTACATTGTCATGTACAGAGCACTGTATCTGTCAAGAACTGTGCAGGTCAAGAACTGTGCAGGAACCACTCAGTGCAATAAGCCCCCACCCTAAAGAGAGAAACATACATGTCATTTTTTGAGTGCTGATGGAGGAATCTCCAAAAATTTATCCATATAGGAGCCTCTTGGCAGGACAAAGAGACATGGAAATCAGATTTTGAATTAAATTTACCTTCCCACAAAGAAGTCCCTGCAAAATAATAGGAACAAAAGTTAGTTTTTGTAGTGATAGACAGGCAACACGTCTCTGGAAATGAGAGGGGCAGCAGCTAGCTAAGGAACCTACCATAATCAAGAGACTGCATTTGTCAGAAGTTCATCTTCAAGGGGTAATTCCTTACCATGGGATGCAACTCATCTGAAAACCAATGCTTTAATAACAAGTGATCTCACCACCACACGGCTCCAGTCTAGGCTCTTCCTCCACATAAGAAACCAGAAAGAAGATCAATTGCCAAGCATCTTCTACCTCTATTGAAATCTAGCCCTACAAGTGAATGCCACTTGGCCCTCTCTGGGGTCTTGATCTTCTGACAGTGTCTCCGTATTGCCTGCATTGCTGGACCATAAAACAAGCCTCCCGACCTACCCTTCCAGACATGGTTACTGTTTGACTGAGGGGGGCAGTTGGAGGCTTCAGGAAAGAAGCACAAATGCTGCAGTTTCCTCTGCCTTGTAGGAGTGGGTTGCAGTTCTCAGACTGTGTAGGTGCCTCAGAAGACCTTCAGGCCTGGGAAGCATCTAGAAAGCTGCTCATATCCTACAGAAGGGCCACCTACTCAGAAAATACTGCCTCTACATTCATTATCTCTTTGCTTCCCATAGAGAGGGATGTTAGGGATATTATCAAACCCCAGTGCTTCCTAAAGAGAGGGATACTAGGAGCAATAGTTCTGTTTCTTGCAAAGACTTTGTTCTTTTTAAAAAGTAATAGAAATGGTGAGAGAAGAGATCATTTTACTAAGTTTAACTTGGACAGAGTTTAATCACCTGACATGAAATTCTGCTCGGGCTCCCAGTACAGTTCAGCAGGAGCATTTTAAGCCTGTTTCAAGCAATACCAGAAGGAATTTCACTTCTTTCTGCAAGCTTCTTCCATCACACTGACAGCAATCACATTTTAACCATAGAAAACTTTCGAGAAGTAGTACTCAGTGGGCCTAAAAACAGCACTGCTGATTGCCATGGAACTTGACTGCCATTTTCTATTCACAAAACCCTTTCAGTTCTTGCAGTGCATGCTGTTACGCAATGTAATTTTCCAGTTATAATGAGGTTTAAAATAGCTAGCGAGACAATCTAGAACAAAATAGAGCACATGCAGTAGGTATTTTTTATGTGTTTCCGCTTCATTATCAGTAAGGCTTCCAGCTACTTCTTCATACATTGATAGAGAAGTGTGACGTTATTTTGTTATAATTAAGCATGAGATTTGGATCTTAACTGATTGACCCTAAACTTGGGGCTGTTTTAATTTCTGTATGCTCACTCTTTTTGCTTCAAAAGAATTTCCTTATTTCTTTAAATCTCCCAGATGTGATACCACAATAAGGTGTAAAGGAACTGCTAGGAGTCAGTGGCAGACAGCATCACAGCCGTCCGTCTGCGATGGCAAGTGGGACATGCCTGCCCCACGGTAACAGTGACGGCCTGGGAAGGTAAAGTGGCCCATACTGAGTCTTGTGCTCCTGTAGGGATGGTGCTTCCAATACTAGTTTGTTAATCTAAAACTAGTGTGGAAACCTCTACTGTGTGCTCTTGTGACAGTGGCACAGACAAATACCGAGGCGCTCACATGCATGTCAAAATAGCATCTTCCAAAAGGTACCCTTCAGAAGAAACAGGAGCAAAACTGAATCCTTGGGTCAATTTTAATTTTCATACAGTGGTAAAACTGTGGATGAGGGTAAAGGCAGTTGCATTCGGATGGATTTTACGTGTCATGAATAGTTGGTTTTTTCCCCTATGGCCACAACACTGTTAATAAAGCAGCACATGGAGGACAAAGCCAGATCAGCTGTCCTACACATCATTACGTGCATGGGAAATTATAAATTCAAAACACCTAAACTTGCTGACTTTAGTCTACCCAGTCACAGAATCATAAAATCATTGAATGCTTTGGGTTGGAAGAGACCTTTGGAGGTCATCTAGCCCAACCCCCCTACAGTAGGCAGGGACATCTTCAACAAGACCAGGTTGCTCAGAGCTCCATCCAACCTGGCCTTGAATGTTTCCAGGGATGGGGCCTCCACTACCTCTCTGGGCAACCTGTGCCAGTGTTTCACCACCCTCATTGCAAAAAATTTCCTCCTTCTATCCAGTCTAAATCTACACTCCCTTAGTTTAAAGCCATTACTCCTTGTCCTATCACAACAAGCCTTGCTAAAAAGATCTTCCCCACCTTTCCTACAGGCCCCCTTCAGGTACTGGAAGGCTGCTATAAGGTCTCCCCAAAGCTTTCTCTTCTCCAGGCTGAACCACCTCAACTGTCTGAGCGTTTCCTCATAGAAGAGGTGCTCCAGCCCTCGGATCATCTTTGTGCCCCTCCTCTGGACCCGCTCCAACAGCTCCATGTCCTTCTTGCACTGGGGGCTCCAGAGCTGGACACAGGACTCCAGGTGGGGTCTCACCAGAGCAGAGTAGAGGGGCAGAATCACCTCCCTCGACCTGTTTGCCATACTTTGCTTGATACAGCCCAGGACATGGTTGGCCTTCTGGGCTGCAAGCGCACACTGCTGGGTCAAGTTTTCATCCACCAGTACCCCCAAGTCCTTCTAGGTAGGGCTGCTCTTAATCCCTTCATCCCCCAGCCTGTATTGATACTGGGGGTTGCTGTGACCCAGGTGCAGGACCTTGCATTTGGCCTTGTTGAACCTCATGAGGTTCACATAGGCTCACTTCATGAGCTTGTCCAGGTTCCTCTGGACAGCATCCCGTCCTTCTGGTGCGTCAGTGACTACTGTGTGTCTGAAAGAGGCAGGGAGCACCTGCGGATTTTCAGTAGCTGTCATTGAGCCACCATTCCAGCAGAATACACATTGCCTTGCGGTGTGAGGGCATGCTAAACTACCTGAATGTTGGTAATTCTCTGTCCTTCTACAATTCCTAAAAGGTGCCGAGTCGGTGCCTGTGAAGGACAGACACATCCCATTACAGTTCATGTGGAAAGAGACACAGAGCAGCACTGAGGACTGGCCCATGGGACAGCAGCTCCACAGCAGAACGCTGTGTTGCGCCCTTCCAGCTCCCAAAGGACTACTCCTTCCTGCTTCACCTTCACGGGCTTTTGGAGGACTAGGGAGCTCATCTGCTAGTTTTCAAATGGCTGACTTGTGAAACGGTGCCATAAAATTCCCACTTTCCAAAGCAACAATCTCATCCAAGCATCTCAAGGAAAACAGAGTAATGATTTTCCACACCTTCAGCCTGCCAATAAATGGCTTGGTGAGAAGACACATAGAAGTTACAGGCCTGATTGCTTTCACATGCAAGAATCCTATTTTATTCATGGCAACAGGAACTTCCTCTGTATCTACGCTACTTTAAGAAGCAGAAGTCTGTCTGAGGGCCTCAATCATCTATACCTTATCACTTTGTGATACATCCCAGCTCTGAGGTCTATGTTCTTTTCCAGTGCAACAAACATTTCGAAGCACAGGGAAGCTAGAAGTGCAGTTTTATTAAGTAATCTAATTGCATCCCTAATTCTAGCTTCTGATCAACTCTACTGAAAATATTTATTTAAATGCCCCTTCCATACAGAAAGGCAGACAAAAAAATATGAGTAGTATGAAAAAACACAACTGCAGCCAACAAAGCGTTATTGAAAGGCACTTTCATTCTCATTTTTTCCCCTATGCAATATTTCTTCTAGAAGAGCAGCTAAAATGCCAAAAAGTGCCATTCTGATTCAAGACCTCTCCAGGTACGTCTGACGTTTTAGTGCAGCTCAACCTCATTTGGCCCTTTACCCCTCTGCCTCGCCAGCCACCCAAACACTTATTCTCCAGAGATCAGTACGGAATCAGACTTTATCTCAATTGCCATTTTCTTCTTCTTCCCTTCCACTAGAATGAACAATACTCTTTTCCACCACTGCACAGTGACCGAGCTTTCACCTTCCCACACTTCAGGATAGGAAATGTATGCCTGACTTTTCATGCAACCAACAGCAGCATTTCACTGCATCTGTTTTTAAAGCCTTCTACACATAATCTTCCAATAATAATAATAAAAAAGTATTGACTACTAAATTTATCTTCTAGATAAAGAATAGTAAATTGATAATGTAAGTGCATTACCTCTGAAGTAATAACCACAATCTGAAAATTACTGGAGAACAGAAACGAGTCTGAACTGAATGCACGAGCACACACTTGCAGCTCCAAAAGAAGATGCTCCCCAGCTTTGAGTGGCCACATATGTCTTCCAAAATTCTGGGCATAACTGATCGTAAAAAAATATTGCAACTATTTTTTTCATTTGTGCAGAAGCTGTGGCTTGGCCAAGCAAGATAACATGGGCTAAAAGCCTTTCTTAGTTTAGTGGTTAAACAAAGCAATTTAAGGTATCTTTTATCAAATCACACAAATGGAAAGGACAGGAATAAATAGTAGCACAGTAAAATCTGTAAAAGGACAGAAAATCAGTAAAGAAATAAGACAAAGGAAAAATCTCACCTCCAAGGACTCAGGATACTGAAAATACTCAAGCAAATCAAGAATAAAAGCAGTAGTATAGGTTTTCTATGGATCGGGATGGCAAAGTTGTTAATAAAGATGCAGAAAATGTTCGTCTATCCTCCATTTCGGAAATGGAACAAAAGTTATTGCATCAAGCCATGACAGAGTGTATTCCAATCCCTTGATAACTGAAAGTATTTACTACAAAATGAACCTTTTAAAATTGGAAGAGCTGGATAAGCATCATCCAAAAGTCTGGAAGAGATTAGTTGAATAACAGTCTATCTTGTTGATATATAAATCTTTGGCTGCTACAGAAACTTCTAAAGTCTGGAAGGGTACCAATAAAAAACAAAAGTCATTTCAGATAACAGTGGCAGATATACTCTAGTTAGCCTGACACCAGTCCTGATGAATGTAATACATTTGGGAAATAAAGAATTAGAGGATAGCAATATAATTAATGGTGGTCAACACAATTGTGTGGAAAAATCTACCTTGTCAGATAAACCTGAGTTTATTCTCCGATGAAATAACAATTTGATTGATAAAGGTAACTACGCAGATGCAACAGACAAACTTACATGAGACCTCTGAGTTGTTACTGCATGACATTCTGATTCAAAAATTAGCAGTATTCAGTATTAGTAAAGCACATGGTAAGTGGATTAAGGTGGCTGAATAACAGTTTTCAAACAGTAGCTGCAACTGGGAAATCACCTTGAAAAGGCAACATTTCCAGCAGGGATCCACAGGGACTGGCACTGGGCTTGATAATCTTTAACAGATTTTTTTTTTCAGTCAGTGACCCCAAAATAAATACAATAAAGTCACTTCTGATGAGATTTGTGACAGACAAAGCTAGGCATAATATGTAAGAAGTGCCTTGCAAATCATGTTTTATGGATTTCTAATAATTCTGCAGTGCTACTCTGGACCGTCAGGTGACATCTAGACAAGTAAATTGAACATTTCCCTAATGTGGGAGTGTGCTAGCGAGCTCAGACCAAAAAGCATTCCAGGGAGCCTACAAATGATTTAATGCTATGGGCAACAGGGTTTCAGTGACAGAAGATGCCGTAGAGTCCAAGAAAGACAAAAAAACAAAGAAAAATTTATAAAACGTGACATATGAAAAAAATTGAGCAAGCTAGAGTCATTTAGTCTGGACAAAAAGCAGTGACTTGGTCATAAGCATTTGTATATAGAAAGGACTACTGACTGCATGGGAAAAGGATACGTAGCTAGAACAGGAAGAAATGTAATTGTAAGCAAGTAAGATTTAGGTCAATCTTTGGGAGAAACTTTTTGTAAGCAAGAACAGTAAAACAGTGGAAAAGATTCCACGGAGAACTTGCAGCATCTCTGGGGGGCTGAAGCTTTAGACAAACATATGCCAAGAGCTGGTCCTGCCTTGGAAAAGGGAGGCTGACTCAACAGGCCATGGACCCCTTTGAAGTGCTTTCAAGTATTTTTCTCCCACAACACTATAGCACACATACAAAAAAAGAATACAATTCCCCACTTCTGGGAGAATAAATTTATTTCTCCCTCTTACGCTGCCAAAGCCTAATGTATTTACAGCTTATCTTTTACCCAGCACTGATAAGAATGTTTGCAAAGTCACAGAAACCCAAAGCCCAGATAGAAACTTGCGAGTTCTGCTGAAGTATCTTCTTGTATTGACAAAAATAAAGACTGAAGCATTTTTCTGAGTCATTAGATAAGATCTCTAGATACTCCCAGTTTTGTTGTGCAGAGAAAAGTCTACCTCCAGATCACTCTGTTGTGGGTTTTTTGATCACCTCATCTGTAAAAATGATGTTATATGTAACAAAGATAATCTTCATGTTTGCTATCTTCAGCTTCCATGTGGAGAGCAGACACAAGGTGTCAAAACCAAATCGGTGATACGATTCTTATTCTTCTCGACAATACAATGGATATAAAGAGGGGGGATGCAGAAAGTTCTTTCTTTTGTACACAAGGTATTTTTACCTAGTGAAAAACCATAGATTTAGAACAAGAAGTTTTAGAAAATATTTATTACATCTGTTAAGAGGGCCATTGTAAACAGGATATACTTGGAAAAGTTTGTAAAACCAGAATCTGTTTCTACATTTGGACTCTCTTCCCTGGATATGTCAAATACCCTTGCATGCTCGCCTTTTACAACTCATCTTTAAAAGAAAAGGGAAGAACAGAGCCACGGGCTTTGAATCATGGTTCTGTGCGACACAGAGCACATAAACGACAGCAGTATCCCCTAAGCCAGCTTGCCTGAAACAATGTAAGAAGAACAGGAACCGTTCTTTTTCCCTCAGAACACCCAACCTTAATTAAAAAACCTATTTCCAATGCCACATGAAGCTAATGAGAGATACTAATTTCTCTGAGAGACTGAATATCTTCACTAAAGAATCAGTCTAAACCTATTTGATTTTGCTAACTCTGAAACTGATAACACTAGGGCAAGAGTCCAGCCTCTGACAGAAAGTAGCTTTACATTCCAACAAAATTTCTGGCCCTATCTGTAAACAGAAAATGGACTTTTAACCCTCTCTCACATACACACATGCTTATACACACAACTGTAACTTTCAGGACTTTTCAAGTATGTCTTCAGCTGAAATAACAGGCATCACATAAGACCTGTATATTTCATAAGTATTCAATTTAAAGTTGAGATGGAAACTAAGAAGGAACTGAAAACTATGATCAATTGTGCCAGCTCAGAATGAAAGTTATCTGTCCATTTGTCATGTTAGTTGAACTCACTGCATTAACAGTAGACAGAGTTTAGAATCTAGTAACATTTTCAATGATTTCTGTTTTTCTATGAGAAATTACATTAGACTTCGGAATTAAACGTAAAAACTGTTTCCTATTTCTATCTGAGATCGATCACCTACTGCTCATGCAATGAGAAACCGTGAACAGTAATTCCCTATTTAACTTTCCCATGTTATTCATTATTGCATGACCTCAACTCCTTTTCCCTTTTGTTGGCTTTCCTCTCCATGCTAAAAAGTTCCTAGTCTGGGAAGAAGTTTCAGGTCTTTTTTCCACATCCTCTACTCTTCTCTGTACATCAGAGAAAAAAGAGGGTTGGGTAGGACTGCATGCACAACCTGAGAAGTGTGTATGCCACTACGGTGGTGTGGGCATCAGCAGCATCTGCTGTTTTGTCTTCAAACCACTTCTAACGCCCCATTGGCATCCTTGACCACTGCTAAGTATTGAAGCTGAGGTTTTCAAAAGAGAATCCATTGCAACTTCAAGATCATTTTCCTTAACAGAAACAGCTGATTTAGAAATGATTTAATGCCTAGTTAGGCGCACTGCTTCTCACCTGCTGACAAGAAGTTACATTTGTGCTTTCCTTCTTGCCAGTTGTTTAAGAACACAAAACACTTGTGTAAGTCTTTGCCACCAGCTTTAGCACTGACTTTCCTGATAGGAAACACTTTGTCAACCAACACTGATCCCTCTTCCCAGATATTTATGAGCATGACGAACAGCACAAGTCGTAGCACAGAACCTTCTGGGACTTCATTACCAATCTGATCTTACTCCCACCATCTGTTTCTCAGCTTTCCATTCATTACAGGCTAAGCAGATCGTTTTTTTCCATGATGCTCCCTTACTTATCCAACTCCAAACACCTGAATATGTCTCAAATCATCGTTTCTTGGCTGACACATAGAGCTCCACAAAAATGAACCTTGAAAAGAAATCTGAACTTGGAGGAGGTAAGAAATCTTACCAGCAATTCATATTGGATATTTCATGGACAAGGAACGGCACAGTCACAACCAAAATAAAATAACCTCAGCCTGTTTAGTTGTAAGCTATAATTTTCAAATAAAAAGATTTTTGAAATGTTAAATATGTAGTCAAGCTTCCCAAAGGTCAAAAAATTGCAAGGTTGTTGTGTGTTTGTTTGTTTTTTTTTTTAAATGCATGCTTACCTCTGTTTTTGGATTAATGACATTTTATTCATTTGTGTGAACACAGGGCTTCTGCCAGGAATAAAAGTGGTGTTTCATTGCATTCTAGTTGACTCTTTGCGTGCTAAAATTCAACATGTTTTTATTCTCCAGACTTACCTGTAAGACCTCTCAGACATCTTTTCACACATTAAATCTCTTGCCTATAATGAAGGTTGAGTCAAGTGAAAGCAAAAAGGTCAAAGAAAAGCCACACTACTGTGCAGAGGATTGCAGGGAAGTACGAGATAGGAGTCAGTTGTGCAAGTCTTACTTGTACAGTAAAAGACATGACAGCTCTGCTTATACTCCACTTCTTTATCGCATCAGTCTGTGTTCCAGTTCAGTCTATAAATGGTTTGGGTAAAGACTATACTGTGTATTGTCCAAAATCTAGCACAATAAAGTCAATACCGCTTGACCCACTTGCAACACATTTCAGCTGGAAACTCTTTATAAGAAGACCATTCCTTAGAAACACTTTCCTTTGTGCTCTCTGCTTCCTTGTCACATCTGCAGAAGTTCTATCCATGGACCCACGCATCCACCCACATTTGCCCACAGAAAGGGGGCAATCAATCCATATGCTGTTACCCAGTGTCTAGGTAACAGGTACTGTACCTTTAAAACACCTCAGCCTAAGTCGTTCTGAGTTCAGCTGTTAGAGGCTGGCTTCCAAAATAATTTTTTTTCAACTTTTCTTTAAATAGCATAAATCACAATCCTCCAGTTGTATATCTGGACAACAACAAGAAATACACACACCTTTCCAAAGCCATTTGTTTGAATTTCCCTGCTGTCACTACCACCAAAGTATTCTGACAGCCCCACAAATTTCTCCATGGGGTTAAAGGATTTGGATTGAGTGGGAAGGGGATTTCAAGTCTTTCTTCCTAGGAGGAGAACCCTTAGGAACTTCCTTAAAGAATGGATGCTAAAAGGCCTCCGTGACCTCGCTTCATACGAAAGCCAGACTGGATTCTGACTTAAGCAAGAGGTTAATGAGTTGAACAGTCTGACATGTTCATTTGATAGGCAGTGATGAAAGGCCAGCTGTCAGATTTAATTTGTTTCAAGATAAGCTGATTTATTGCTTACAAGTAATACGGCTGGCACAGGACATGTGTCTGAGTAATGGTATATTTCAAACATTATCACACAAACATTCAATAGCAGTAGAGCACATTCACTGTTCAGAACAATAACTGCAATTTTTGAAATGCTGTTTCAAGCCATCACTTTTCTGTATCTTCCCATGTCAAAAAAAAAAAAAAAGAATAACCTTTTTCCCCAATAAAAAAATAAATATATCTTTCTTTTTTTTTCATATGTAGCTGGTACACCACAACTAGCTGCTATCAGTTATATCTATACATAGCCACTTTAATCATACTCATCTTTAAGTTTTAAAAACTGAACTGCAATCTATTTATAAAGAGCTTTGGGAAAATTGTTTTGTTGGTGCTGTAGTAATCAGTGCTTTCAACTCTGCATATTCCCTTACTTTCCACTTGCATCAGTATCTCCTGCTAGTCTCATGTTTTACCACCATTTTGAATCAAAAAGAAAGCTCAAACTTACTAAGTAACAAAGATACAGTGAAATTAATTTAACAGCCAAAACCAGGCCTACCATGTGACTCTGAGTGTTACATTATTTTTTAATGAATACTGAACAAGAAGTTTTAAAGGGGGGAAAGATTAATCAAATTGCCTTTACAGGATAACCAATGGAAGGAGAGTTAAAAGCAGCAGCGGAGTCAACAGCGTTGAAGGACTGCAAGGTACAGAGATGCTGAGTGACAGGATAGGAGGCAGAAGATTGATAGGGGATACCAAAGTGAATCAGGGCAATCAGAAAGGACAGATACCCTTACAGAAAAACTGGACAATGTACAAAAGTCAAAGGAATTGCCCCTTTTGTTGCAGGAAAGAGTTAACCAAGGTAGAGGTTAAACAGAGAAAGTTCTCAAGCTGTTTAATAGAAAAGAGTGAGGAGGCCGGGGGGGTTGTACTGGAGGAGGGAGGACCCAGGCAATGGAAGTGACCAGGCACCACTGCCTGCCTGCTCCAAGGCCAGGTGGCTCTGAGATGGAGAAGCCTCCGTAAGGCAGGAGCTTAGACAGAGAGCAACACCAAGACCAACCTCATGTGAACCAAAGATTCTGGTTTAAAGATCTGAAGTGGGCATTCCAGAAAGAGCAAAAGGACAGAAGGAAGGTAAAATCAGACACTCTGGTTTCTCTTGCCTCTGCAACTACTGCTCCATTTTCTGCTCTTCTCCAAGTTCACAGACACAAAGCATTTGCTCACTGTCTTCAGTCTTGGAATTCCCACCCCCATCTTCATGCCTAGTCCACTTTCGGTTTTGCTTCTTGTTGTCCGCTGAAATTACTCTTGCCAAACTCTCGAAGGATCTCTTCCTTGTCCCCACCTGTCCTCTACACATCACTGTACCCTTTTCACAATCTGTTGCATCACGAAGCAGTAGTGCAATGTTTGTAAACACTATTTAAAAATGTTTGCAAAACAGAGCCACAGAAGAGATAAAAATGGGTTGGTATTTCATCTACTTTTTTTTTTTGTTTAACCAGACAGAAAAGCTTAAAAGTACTTCAATGAGTTCATTAAAGAGGACTCACCGTGGTAGTATTTATTTTATAAGGGTTAGTTAAATAATACCAGGTACACAGATTTGGTATCAGGAAACAACACACCAGCGTTTTCTCTTAGTCACGGGTATATATACTTCTGAAACTGAAGGCAGTAAGTCTTCTTGTGAGGCAAGTCTTGTGAGGCAAGGCTGGAAAGAAACTGCACGAACCCTAGCAAGAAGCAAAGCATCTACAGACAACAGGAAGCTCACGTCTCACATTTACCCACAGTTTTGTAGAGATGATTTCTCAGGGAACAGGGCTTGAATTGTTCTCTTTTTGCTTGGAAAGAAAGGGCTACAGTCTTCATATGAAGAGGAGGCTCATGAGCCATTCACAATAGTAGCAGCATGAAAGAAACATTTATTGTTTTTGAAATGGGAAAAGAGGAAAAGTGAGTTGCATTAAGTGTCCTAGGCATCACCATCAGAGCGACAAGGAAGCCTCCCACCAGGCTTCATCACAGCCATCACTTCCCACTCGTAATGCCAACTTATGCTATGCCTGTCCCTGAGGTACCCAGTTACCTCCACAGTCTGACGTACTTGAGAGTTTCTCTCCCTGGTAACGTCCTGCCCTACCAGGGAAGGCTTCAGATACTTGATGACCTTAATATGTATTTCTTACAGCACAAGGCTTCAAAGTCATTTTTGTGTTTCAGTCATGAGGCAGACTAGCGTGGTGCCATCTGATTTTGCTACAGCAATGTCCTCTGTTGGCCACCCCTTGCTGAAGAAGCTGCCCTGCACATGCACCTTTGCCTCTCGGGATGAACTGCGTCTCTTGTGAGGAACCACCACCCTCGCTATACAGACCCTTCAAAGAGATGCTTGGGTCAGCTCTGCGATGAACTTTTACAACAGCTACAGCCTGGAAAGCTGCAGGCTGAGTAAAGAAATACAATTTTATTGCTCTCATTACAAGCACTGATGCAGAAGTGGAACAGAAATTAGAAGTCAGTACTGATTCTGAAGTTCTGCCAACTGTATTCTAAAGTATATTAATTGTCTCTGTGACAGAAATTGCACATCCAGGAGGACCATTCCTTCCTATCTGAAATAACAACTAACTACTGAAAAGTCTTCACCCAGCTGTAAAATCTAACATGAAAATCTTGTTGAAAAAAAACTGCTGAAGGCCAGCACTTCAACACAGGCAAATCTTCCTTCTGTATCTACTAAACCTTGCTGTTTTTCCTTATTCAGTAGCATCAAATGACTACATTTTTCCATCAATGCTTATGGACGGAAAAAACTCCGAGAATATAAACTCTCTGGTATGGCAGTATGCTTCTCCTGCTTTAAGCAACAGCATTTTTCCTGCATCCGATACTGAGATTCCTATGTTGACCAAGTAAAACTCCATACGATACTGCTGTTTTTCTCTCTATTTGTTGGCAATTTCTGTCTCCCTCGTTTATGATCCACGTCCTCCCTGCTGTGCCCCTGATTATGTCCTTAAATGTCTCAATCCTTAGGAACACTTGACATCCCCAAACCAAAACAAAAGTAGATATGTGCTTTCAGAAATGCAGGCATTCCTACAGAGAGAGAGAGGATCGACAGATTCTCCTAGGTTTTTCTACTCTTATGCAGTTTTAAGTGTCTCAATTTTATCATCTTTTCTGTCAGTAAAACAGACCTACGACATCTTGTAAGCTGTTACATTTTGAGTATGTGAGCAATGCAGCTTTGCCTCATGAATCTTATTCATCGGAAATGTTTTTCTACATTCTTTTACTACAGTTCTAATTCTAGCTGAAACTGCTGCCATTACCTGGATTAATCCAATGGATTAACAGGTCATTTTTTTTCTTTTAACTTTTAAATTACTGTTTATTATTTTGCTGTTTATCATTCTTTTAACTTGCAGTTTTATTCCAATGATGATTTTTAAAATGTAGCACATTACCAATCAAAAACAAAATAATAGCACATTACTTGTATTTATCTCCAAAATTGTAAAGTTCTGTAATTAAGAATAAAATTCAAATGGAGTCAGTAGGAACAATTTTTAAAAAAACTGAAAATAAAGACCATTCTGCTGCTAGTGAGATTAGTCTTTCAGTCACCACAAGCAATGTGACATCCTACAAGATGCCACAGGGTACACGGTAAGCCAATTTCAGATCAACCCTTCTGAAGTGTGCAGATGGAGCAAGTAGCCACCACACTTTGCACAGCCAACATACAGTGTAATATCTCTTTGTTCCTTGGAATGTAGATTACTTTTTCCTAAATACATACTGATATATTTGACACCTGTATCCCAGCTAGCAGACATGGCCAGTTATGCAGTAGCGTATTTATGAGTAGTGGGATGGTCCACACAGCTTTTGTACTCCGTGAGAACGTAGAGAAGAACAGTAGTAACACTGAACCCTGATCCTAAATTTCTGGATGTTTATCAAAAGTCCCTCTATTGAAATCCATTGTATGCTCCTAAGGGAATTTACATGAAAAATAGATTTAATTTGTTTTTTAAAATTTCTGAAATTAAACGTACATCTCTCATCATCCCATTAACATCTACAAGTTACTCACATCTTTGTGCTACAATTGCACAGAAAAATCCTTTTGCATTAGAGCATCGTCCTTGTATTTCAAAAAATTCATCTGCTGTCACTTGGAATGCAAGACAACTGGCATACCAGCATGATCTAGGATAATAATGTACTAGTTGAAATTAAGCCAAGCTCCAACATCATATCACTAAGCTGCTGCTGTATGCCAAGTAATTGTGTATCTGCAACATAGCACACAGGACCTATTTGCAAAGCATTTAAATTAGGTTGGCATACATTTCACGACCTTTCCACAATAATGCAGACGAGCAATTATTCTAGTTATGTTCCTGCTTCTTAGATGTCAGGCCATAATTAACTGCCTTACGGATAAAAAGTGGAGGTCACAAATATTTCTACCTGGAGACTGAAACTGGTGAAGACATCAGTAGGAAATTTGGAAGGGAAGCAAAATTAACCAGATGAAGCACAGTGTTTATGTAACTGAGGCACGCTATACTGCAGCATTTATTTTAGTTCCAGGGGAAGGAAAGACATAGGAAGCAAAAATAATGTTTTGTTTGGATCTTCTTCACTGAGCAGAACAAGGCAGGGTAACTCAACTGGAGGGACCCAGTAACATCAGAAGAATATAACAGTCAAAAGACGGGCTCACAAAATTTCTGAACAGTTCTATTAACATTTAGATTTATATAGTCCATGTATTTAAGCGTGACAGCTGAGCTATCAGAGCTGCAGGCAAGAGAAAAGCCTATAAATATAGGAGTTGATGACAGCACCAGTGACTTGAGCGAAGAGACTGACCTGAGACTATGATACATGCCAGCTGTCACAGGGACATCCCAGTGCCTGTTTTACTCTGGAGTTTACATATTAGCAAAAGTTAGAGAGAATTTTTAAACTCTAGAGATTATGACATTCAACAGCAGCTATCAGCTAACTGTTTTTAATTGTGATTTTATTTGGTTTCAGAAAGAACGAAGATAAAAATTTTGGGAAGGTTATGTTTGTAGACCCCCTTAGGCTGATGGGAAAGAGCAGCTTTAACAGACAGCCTTAACAAAATCCTGTAAAAATGATACTATGAACACTGACCACTACATTCGCACAACCTTAGCTGTCAGTCACAGACGTCACATGTAAGCAGGAACAGTGCAACCAACTCTCTGCAATTCAAACGATGAGTGAAGTCCTTATGATACCCAACACATTTCAAACCCATTCGCCAGAACAGAACCTATTTAGCTAATCAAAGAAAAGCAGGGGGTTTAGCCAGGAATTACACTTCACAATAGTTTTTTATTTTCTTATAACTTCAGTTTTAGCCCACAGCTCTGGTTACAGAAGATTGCCATGGGCATCAGTGCAGCCCCTGACCCAGCCTGAGAGGGGCTGCAGCGATGGAGATCCCTCCTGTGCTAAACGAAGGGCCAGGTTTGTTCACAGAAGGTTGCACAGGGGAGAAGGCAGGCGGTGGGCAGAAGCCTGAATATGTTCTGTCCCACTCTGGACAGCCCTGAAAAAAGTACCTGAGATTGTGCGCTTCAGTAAAGAGCTAACCTGAGCACTATAAAAAGAAGTCTTAAATAATCTACCTCCATTATGCTTTATAAAAATGGAATCTGGTCAGAGAACAACATTCCTAAGTGTTATTCGAGAACAATTTACATGCATTTCACATGTCAGTTCAGGGCAACAAGCCCATACAGAAGAAAACGCAAAAACCCCTCCAACCTAGAACTGCAGTGAACCATAAATGCGTTAATTGTATTATGACAGTATTTTAAATTCTGATAGAAATATACAGGACAGTCCCTGGTCTGTAAAGCTTACCTTTTATATACATAATATGTCACTTAGGACACAGAAAGACAGATGAATTGATTTGTTGAGGAAGCATGTGCTGAGAAGTGTCCCATATTTTGCCCGCTCCAGTGCTGTATCTACAGCCCTACTTTCTGGAGGCAGGCAGCTTTTATAGGAAATGTTTCTTGGTCTTGTAAAGCACACAGAAAACTGAAAACAAAACAAGACCTGGATTCGTACTGTTATTTTTCATTAAAGCCAGGAAGCTGTTCTCACCTTGCTATGGACTGACTTTTCATCAATGCTCCACAGAACACTAACAAACACTGCTTGAAGCAGTAAACTGAAACCATCAATAGCTTAGTAAATGTTCCTTATGTGTTTCTAGAATGAACATCAAGATGTGTCAAAGAACACACAAAACTACCTAAGGTTTCACCTATCTCAAAACCAACCCAAGCACATGCATAGACTGAGGAATATTAATAACACGCTTTGCCTCATAAAAAAGACAGCCAACGCAGACAAGCTACACTTTGATGCATGACTTTTGGAATGTCTTAGAAAATGAATAAAAATAATTTTTATTAGGCTAACAGCATGGAGAAGGCATGGCTCATCCCTTCCTGGAAACTTATTCTACATTCAGAAAACCTGAAAATGCTTTAGGACCTACAAAAAGATGTGGAGGATGACATTTCTCTTGAAGAAAACTATACCAGGGAAAAGATCAAGAAAATATAGGCAGATGGGAGTCAGGAATGGTTAATTTTTTTTTAATCAATGCAGAGGCAAATAATTTTATTTTGAAAGGTTTTGCTTTTCATTGTGTGTTATGATTCTTTACTGTAGCTTCAAGTATGATGGTAGCGAAACACCCCTGTAGTGAAAATATTCTATTTTCTCAGCATAGTTTTTGCTATAGAACCTCCTCCTAGTGACCCCAATTCATATAATCTAAAAACCTTTAAAATATTGAAACCATCCATACTCCAGGCTTAGCTTTAATTTAATCTTGGCCTGGTCTGAACTTCTGGCTTCTGGAATCCAAACTAAACTGTTTTAGCCTTCATTAGCTCTGCATCCATTCCTTAAGAACTTGCCACCTCGGAGACAAACGCTCTGCACACAGAAATATCACAGAGGTGAAGGTCTTCAGCTTGGATTACTGTGTTACCTCAAAGCAAAATCCATATTAAAGGTCTGCTTCCAGTTCTTTTATTCCCGTATTACCTGCTCACTTGCACCTCAAACTTGTCAGCATCTCTGCACAGAATCCTTCCCGTTCTGTCTCTCCCCCAAGCTTTGTCTTCTTTTCTTGATCTTTCACTATGTGTGTCTTGTCCTGCGGGTGGTACTCAAATGACCCTCTCAGCCACTGGTTTCCAGCAATTTTGGGAAGTTTTAAGGCAAGATTCCTTTTTGACTCTACCATCCTGAGTTCCATATCCTGTTTATGTTTCTAGTTAATGATGTGTATCTCCCACTGTCATTTTGTAAGAATCCCTGCATTTTCAGGATTAAAGTCGAAGCTTACATTGAAACAAAGTATTGGTGTATACAGCCTATATTTCTTTCAAATGCTACAAAAATTCACCGTATGCAACTCTGTAAAACATTTTATCTATTTTAATACACTCTTTCAAAAAAAAAGACTAACTACCAATACAACCATCCCTCCTCCACAGCTTTACCTCCTACAAGAAGCCTGAATAATGGAAACTTTCATTTTACTTGGAACTTCCACTAGTAATTACCCTCTAATAGCACCTTTCAAAACCAATTCAAAATCCTTAACTCCCAGGAAGAAGTCTTAGAAAAAAAATGCTGCAAAGTATACGAGTCAGCTCCAGCTTACAGATACTTGAAAAATACTTCTGGTATTTCTGGTGATCTCAAATTACATTTTTTCTAGGCCAGTGAGCAGTGACTGCTAATACAAACAGATTATCATGTGATGAGGTAAAAATAAAGAGGTGTTTTAGCAGACCTCACACTTTTCATACATTTGAACAACTAACAGTCTACCAAGACTGCCTACTTCTGCTGTCCACAGTCTGAGCAAGAGAGTACGGATGAAATGGAAGACTTCAAATCTCTAAAACACAGCGCTGCCTCAAGAAGGATGCACAAGGGCAGTTTATGATCAACTACTGCAACCCACCGAGTGACACAGGGTGCAGCCATATCCATCACTTTTACAGCTGCAGCTGTTCTGAAGTCTAAAAAGACAACCTTATATGCCAGAAATAATACCTAGAAAAACTTCATCCACGGAGCTCCCAAAACAATGATAAAAATGTGACAGGGTTTTTTTTTGTTGGTTTGTTTAAACAGAGAATGAAATGCAGTGGATTTATATATGAAAGATATTGGAGTAATGACTACCGTGCAACTTAGATAACACCACGAACCCCAAATCCTCACCGCTGGTGTTGAGCTATGCTGGCTGGCTATCTATTAAACTAGTCCATCAAACGTGAGGTCTGTAAGACTTTCACAAACGGAGGCTCTCCCTAGTGTCTCTCTAAGCAGTATATACACAAATGCTTTACGCTTTTTACCAAGACAAGACTCTGATCACCAGCCTAAAATGGAGACGCTGCCACAGCAGAAAGCTGCAGCACGGCTATTCTGCAGCAGCGTTCACTGTAGCTGATAAGAATATTAAGGAGTGCAAAGGATTAACACAGAGCTGCAGTTCTGTTCCAAAGAGCTTCTCGTTAAGATTATTCTATAGCCGTACTGCCTACATTTTGACTCAAAGCACTGGCACTTATGTGGCTGAAGAACAGCCACGTGTCCAGTTTGGGTGCCATTCCCAGCCCCACACATCTCCAGAAGTTCTGTCTAAGGCAACTTTCTGCTTCCAACCTAAATCCAGAATACCAGTCCCTTCAAATCCTACACATGCCTTCCAAGAAAAGTGGCAACCAGTTTTGGTTTTGAGAGAAAACTGCCTCGTACTCTTTGACAACCTAAACTGTGCAGATCTCTAGAAGCACCCCAAAGCCACAGTTTGGTTTTCCAAAAGACAGCACTGAATCACAGCAGCACATTAATAAATCAATGGTAGCAGCTACTTGGCATACAAGTCTGCAAGAATACTCTCTTGTATAGCACTTTACACCATCACTCCACACGCCTTCCTTTAAAAAACTGCCATGTAGTCTGGCCTTCTTTCCAAGACTCCAAAAATCTAAACCTTACAATTTGAAACATTTCTAAGAGTAGCATCATCCCTCCAAAAACTATTCACCACAATACGTATATTAAAAATATGATTAACCCATCAAAGAGCATGGTGGGTGGAAAGGAAAAAAATTCTAGCAAAACAATGCAGAGGTGGAACAGCCAAACCTGACACTTGCAAATGGAAGAAGTGGATCTTATTATTACACAGCAATAAACATCTTTTAATGGAAAAAAACTAGAATAATACACTAGCAATTCCTTCGTTTGTCATCAAAAGGTACATTTTTATTTTTGATTGGATCTGTTTAACCTAATCTAACTAAAAATTTGTCCACTGCATGGTCAAGGCTATTTTTTTTCAACACTTTGCAAAGCTAAAGTGTTAAGATGTAGCTCGAAAAATAAAAAATCAAGCCTTGTAACTACACAGGAAACAAGTCACCATATGGTCGCCTTACTACACAGGCAAGGGAGGTTCAAAGAATGTCTGAAGTCCTCAATAGCAGTTTGCAATTATAATAAACTCACTTGATCTGCATTTAATGACAAGCCATTCTTGGAGATTGACCCAAAATACTGACAATTTTCAGCTCCAGTTCCATAGTTTTGCTCCTTCTGTGGCCTGGTGAAGAGCACAGGGAGCAGCTGTTTGCTGCTTGGTGATATTAGGGTTTTCCAGTAGATGTGGTGAACACATGCAAGCAGAAACATCTACAAAGGAATAGGAAGATGAAAAATTTCTATCTTCAGAGAGAGCTCCAGAAAAGAGAAGCAGAGGCTCCTGCCACTTGAATAATTCCTAAGCTAGGAGGAATAGTATGATCCTTGCACTGAAACTGTTCCCTGGCAAAAGTTTTCCAGGAAGCTGTTCTGGCACAAATTTTGTGACACTGGATACCAGGACTAGAAAGGGTTAGCTACAGTTGTTACACTCCAAAGCAGAATGGTAGCATGGTTTGGATGCATGTTATAAAATCCTAGTTGTCCAATTTCATTTGTACTGGAATAGTTAAAATTCAAGCCTAAAGCTGGTTTAAACTTCCAGAACAGCTCCCTTTAACCTAACAGAAAACTGTTGCCAACCACTGCCTTGTAAACGTAATTTTAATCAAATCCAAGTATTTCTGGTTCCTGCTTTGACAGCAAAGAGACTCTACACCTGACACCCTAGAACACAAGCCGGCAACGTCAATGGAAGCGCGGAGCCCAACTTTGCAACAGAACAGTTTATATTTTACACATGAAAAAGAGATTCTCATTAAGTACCCAAAATCCAGTTCTGTCATGCATGAAAAAATTAATTCCTACTGTATCAAGTGGATTTTAACACGGCGTTTTGTGCTCTTGTGTAAAGCAGGCTGAAAAAACATTGGAATGTTTCTCATTGGGAAATGAGGATTTGGTTTAATTGAAACATTTTGTGAGAACACAGGAATTTCATCAATATTTTAAGCAAAAACACTGGCAATGTTTTTGAAGTGCTCCATTCTCAAATGAGATTGAAATTTTGTCCCATTTAAGCACAAAACTCTGACATCTCAGAATCTCCCACAGAACGAAAATTCCTCATGATCAGTTACAGGCTTGAAGCTTGAGTCTGCAAGTGGCTGTTGTAATCCATTTCAAAGGGTACTTACTTCTATTTACAGCAAATATGAACTGGAAAAGTCTTGGAAAAAATCATGACAAAAATAATAACTTAATGGAAACTCTCTACTTCTTCAACAGTATTTTTATTGTTCCTTGAAACTAAAATTGTCCACATCCCATTTGCAGCAAAACTAAGGCTTCTTAGAAGAAAATTCACAAAAGTATGTATTTTAAAAGTATTGACACCTCAGTTTTGTACATAGGTAAACAAGAGTGTTCCAGTGACACTATTTCACCACCCTGAATCACCAGCTTGCAGCAGCTGAGGGGATGAGCAAGGGCAAAATATTAACGTGCACAGCCATGCAATCTTCATAGTAAAGCAAAACACGATAGCGAAATACTCTCAAAGTTCATCACTTCCTAAACATTTCAAATAATATCATCACATAATTTTAGGAAGTCTTTTTTCTACCTTCCTTTACAAGTTTTAACTTGAATCCATCACAGTATTCAGTACTGGGAGCATTGGGAGGTAAGGTGTGAAGTTCCTTTACCCCTCTTCATGCTGAGACTCTACTTGCTCTTAATATTCTAAGCACTACCTCTTCAGTTATGCAAACTTTTGGGATTTCTTGTGGAACTTAATCATAACCGATGTACAATTCTTCCAAGGTTAGGAATTAGGTTTTAATTTACCCTGCAAGCAGCACGGTATGCATATATTCTGAGGAAAGACACTAAAACTGTCCCTCTGGAAAGCAAACATCGCACCATAACCAAATCCTTTTTTTTTTTCCTCAGTGACCTCTTCAGTAGAAGGAGTAATTCCATAAATATTAGCTCTCATAGGTGTAAATTGAAGCAGTCAGTGCAACTGATTACAAGTTTCCTAATTTTCCTGAACCTTCTGAAATACACTTTTCATTCCATTAGCCAGTATTTGTGTAACAAACTGATACAGAAAGATTTAAAAAACATCTTGCTATGTACCTTTGTGAAGTTCTTAGAAGCCAAGATTACACTGTCTGATCATTCCTCATCTGCAGGAATTCTTGTAGAACTTGAACTGCATGGAAGAGGAAGGTGCTCTTCTATTGGATCGAAGCAAAGCAAGTATCCCATTTTGTTTATCCATACCTCTAGTTAACTGGGAAATGTTTCCCTTGAGGAACACCTCCTTAGTAACTGGTTTTCTCAAATATATAACTGGTACAATGCAACACACATACCAAAACGGTCCCTGAGATTCTGTACCCCTGACTACTGGTCACTATGCTCAGAGAGTGAACAGTCACCAGTTGTTCATCCCCTTTGGCTTGCGCAGAGAGGTGGATGAAAGCAGCAAAGCTTTGTCAGTAATACTGTGGAGTGATATCCAGAGCTGGGGAGTAGCAAATAGCTTTGTGGGAGACGGAGTTGGAGGCTTTCCCTCCTCTTCTACACTCAGTATGCCACTGGCCAGTAACCAAAAAGCAGTACTGACCGGTGGGTATATACCAGAAGACAACTAAAGTTTGAAACTAACATTTCAAGAACCAGAGAACAGCATTCTGACAAAGCAGGTTTACAAACTAGTAGCATCACAGGGTTAAGAAATGAGTCAGTTTGCTACCTAGTAGTCTGGCACAGCATGCAAACAAGACAACATAAAGAAGGAATGGCAAAGTCAATTTCTTTGAGATTCTTTTTCATTGCCAATGCAAAAAGAGGGCAGAAAGGAAAAAAAATTTGCAGGTGAGCTGTTAACTAGCTAAGTGATATAAAACAGAACTAAGGCTGAAACATTTCATCATAAAGGATAAAATAATGTCCCTGTCATTATCATCAAAGAAGGATGCTAAACAACAGATGCTCCAGTAAGGGTTCTGAATCAGTAAATTTGGGCATACCTTACATTTAAGACCTTTAAAAGAGGGCAAATGAGGTGCTCTGAAGGAATAAAAGTCCACCAACACTGGGAAGAGGGTCCAGTCCAACAATCAAGGGAACTGAGCAGGGCTATCTGGATAATTAAAAAGTCTTGTCAATCAGACACTGGGTTCTAGGAAAATAAGACAGTAACTGATGTGGGGTTCAAGCAATTAAAAGAAGGAAATATAATGAATGACAACTGGGACAGATTTACGGAAAAACAGGTCTTGTTAAACTAAATTGATATTTTGTGAATGGGGAAATAGTTGCTTTAAACAGTGTGCTACTTCTGACAGGTGAACTGGTAAACACTAGTACCAGCTGTAATGTTAAGACCAAACAGAGCAAATAAAGTGCTTGGATGCAAAAAACATGATCTCAAGTAGCAGAAGCAATGCTACTTCTGTGTTTTGGGCTAACCCAGATGTTTCTGGAACACTGGCTGCTCTAGGACAGTGCCAGTAAGTTGGAGAGTTTAGAGAACAGCCAGTAGAACAACTGAGGGCTCAGAACACACCCCTTTACTGTAACATACAAGGAGACCTATCCATTCCTTTTGTCAAAGAGCAGGAAAAAAGGACTACAGACTGAGCAGCTACATGGGAAACAGAAACTTAATTATTTAAGAATTTCTGTCTACCTGACAAAGACCTAATCACGGCAAATTACTGAAAGTTGAAGCTGGATAAATTCACATCAAAATGTGCACCCTATTTCTCAACAAAGGAAAATATTAAGCCACTTAGAGTAACTAGCAAGGGTTATGGTGGATTTTTCAACCACTGGGAACTTTTTACATATTATTTATGCTGTAGTGGATGCTATTCAAATATAGCTAAAAGCCTGGGAGCCAAAATGAGAACAGTAACCCTCTTTGTTCTGCTTTACTTCGTAGATCGGGGTAGGTGACCACAACAGATCTTTCCGATCTTTTCATCTCTGCTCCCATGTATAATTTCCCCTCATTTTTTCTTTAATAGATAACCACTGTGTTCTGTTATGGACAAAGTCCTCTTATTGGTTCACCAGTGTCCTGGGTTTGGCCAGGACAGGGTTAATTTTCACCAGACTCCAGGAAGGGGCACAGCCAGGGGGTGGGGGCTGACCCCACCTGGCCAAACAGAGCCGG